>FLOH01001062.1_pt1 | contig 45844 bp, 30 predicted proteins | sample 756751 | NCBI WGS metagenome assembly FLOH01 (sample SAMEA4026879, study PRJEB14308) | marine metagenome | biome: coastal water; material: water | depth 74 m | reverse complement strand
GCAGGCCTGCGAGAAGATGCCCACATCCACCGAGATGGAGATGTACTTCACCCCGAGGTCCTTATAGCGCTTTGCGGCCTTGATATTATCCACATAGATGCCGACATTCTTTCCCTTTTCACGGCAGCGTGTCACAAGGCGGGAGACCTCGTCGAGGAGCAGGGGATTTTCCACCTGGCCTGGGATGCCCATGGACTGCGAGAGGTCGTAGGGGCCGATGAAGATGACGTCGATGTCTTCCACCGCCACTATCTCGTCGAAGTTGTCGATGCCTTCCTTGCCCTCGATATGGATGATGACCGCGACCGAGTCGTTCTGCTCGGGGAAGTAGACGTTTTTGTCCTTGAGGCCGAGGTCGGCGGCGGGAACGTAGGCGCACATGCCGCGCTTGCCCTTGGGGAAGAACTTCGTGAATCTGCGGACATCTTCGGCATCGGCACCGCACTGTATCTGCGGAATCTGCACACCGGACACACCGAGGTCGAGGATGCGCTGGATTTCGATGTCGGTGAGCTTGCCCACGCGGACTATGGGGTGCATGCCATTGGCATACGCGGTCTGGATAAGCGGGTAGGTTTCGCGCGGCGAATTGGGGCCGTGCTCATTGTCGAGGATGACATAGTCGAAGCCCGCCTTCGCCATCGCCTTGATGAAGAGTGGGTCGCTGGTCTTGGAAAAGACGCCGTAGACGACATCCCGTTCTGCCAGAAGTTCCCTGAAAGATTGCATGGTACCTGTCCTCCCGTCATGATAAAAATTCGTGTATCCTCTGCGTGGTGAATGGTTACTAAGGTAGCGCGGATTCCCGGTAAACGCCACTGAAAACTCCCTGTGGGAGTTTATACGTCGCCACCTCGCCCCCCGCCCCCCTCTCCCCGCCCTTCGTCTGCGGAGAGGGGGAGGTACGGTTCTCACCGGGCATCCCATACCTGATTCAATTCTCCATCGGCTCTGCACAATGGCGAGGGATCAGGATTGAGATCGCTTTTCTCTTGACACCGCACCATCAGGCGGGCTATTTACTCACATGTGCAGAAAAAGCATAAAGGAAACGGTGCGTCGTCTTCGGCGGGAGAGCACCCTGGCGGAACGGGTACTTTGGCAGGAGCTGCGCAACCGGAAGACGGACGGCCTGAAATGGCGTCGGCAGTACCCTCTTATGGTAAACGATGGCGACGCGGACTGGACGTTCATCGCCGATTTTTTCTGTGCCAGCGAGAAACTCGTCATCGAAATCGACGGTGCGGTGCATGATGGCCATCACGACTACGACGCCGCCCGCACCGCTGCCATCAAAGTCCTCGGCCTGCGGGTGGCGCGGTTTACAAACGATGACATCATCCAGGATACACAGACGGTTATCGCCCGGATACTGTCAATGATCGGCGAGGTGGACCGGCAGTGAAGAAATGACCTCACCCCCCGCCCCCCTCTCCCCGTCCTTCGTCCGCTGAGAGGGGGAGACACGGTTCAGGCGATGTGTATTTTTCCGATACAGTGTGGTGATAAGGCACTATTAAATTCCAGCACGGCAGTCCGCACCGGGTTCCCCTCTCCATCAGCTCAGCTCAATGGAGAGGGGTCAGGGGTGAGGTAAAAAAAGGAGGAGAAACGTGGAAAAGATCATTGCATTATGCATATTTCTTGTTTTAGCGACACTATCGTACAGCTTTTTATATTATGGAAAATTATCAAGCACAATATTTTGTTTCCTTCTTGGTGGGCTTATTATCGCCTTGTTAGCGTTTTACTTCGGTGACCGGCTAAAAGAACTTGATATAAGAAACTTGAGAATGGTATTAAATGATATGAAAGAAACAGTGAACGACTCAAAGCAATTGGGTGAAGAGATTGCAGGGTTTCTCGCCTATAATACAGCAGTTTCAAATAGATGGGCCGGTAATGATCACATATACAAAAGATGGGAAGAAAGAAAACGAATTGAAGAATTCTTACGTAAATTGGGAACCGACTCAAAGAGTATAAATGAAAGATTGTCAGTTCTTGATAGATATATAACGCTTGATTTGTTTCATGATTTAACCAAGAAAATAAGTATAAACGATGGAACTACGTTTTATAATGATTGGGTCAGAATGACAAGAGACAACTTAGTAAATGGAAATATTAGTACTATTGATTTAGACGATCTTGACGCTAAACTTAATGAAGTTAATGTTGATTTGGACACAATTAGCACGGAATTGACAAGATTAAAGAACTTTGTAAGAAACAAAGAATTAATGAAATAAAAAAAGTCCCCCCGCCATCATTGACGGGGGGCTTTTATATTCACCACATAAATACTAATTCAATCACTCATCAGACGTCGATAATCTTGCCGGGATTCAGAACATTATTGGGATCGACCGCCAGCTTGATGGCGCGCATATACGCAATCTCGGCCTCGGAACAGACAAGTTTCATGTACTTCTTGCGCTTGCTCCCGATGCCGTGCTCGCCCGATATGGTGCCGCCAAGGTCGCGTGTGGCGGTGTAGAGTTCCTCCAGCACATGCGGAAGCATTTCCTTCCACTCATCCATCGTATGCTTTGGATTCTTGATGGCTGTGGAGTGCAGGTTACCGTCCCCGGCATGGCCATAACTGGGTATCTGGATGTCGTACTTTTCGGAGATACTCGCGATGGCGGGCATCAGGTCGGGAATCTGGGCTGTGGGCACCACAATGTCTTCCAGCGACTGGTGGGGACTCACCACCTTGAAGGCCTCGGCGATATTGCGGCGAACGTTCCAGAGGCGCTCCTGCGTGGTGTAGTTGTCGGCCACATAGACTTCCTGGGCACCGTTGTCCATGCAAAGGTTGCCGATGGTGTCGTACTCGCGCTCCACCACATCCTCGCTGGTGCCGTCCACCTCGATGAGGAGCATGGCCCCCGCCTGCTGATAGGGAATGTGCTCGTTTAAGTAATCGCAGGCGGTGTGCACCGACAGCTGATCCATGAATTCGATGGCGGTGGGAATGATGCCGCCCTCGGTCATGATTTTCGGTACCACATTGATGGCGGTCTGCACATCCGGGAAGAGGGCCAGAAGGTCCACCTTCGCCTTGGGCAGGGGCAGAAGTTTGATTATCGCCTTGGTGATGATGCCGAGCGTTCCCTCCGAGCCAACCATGAGCATGCGGAGGTTGTACCCGGTCACATCCTTGACCAGTTTGCCGCCCATGGTGATGATGTCGCCCGTGGGGGTAACGACCTCAAGTCCCACGATATAGCGTTCGGTGACACCGTACTTGATGGCCTTGCCGCCACCCGCGTTCTCGGCGATATTGCCGCCGACATAGCAGGTTTCGAGGCTCATGGGGTATCCCGCGAAGAAAAGGCCATGCTCCTGCACCTTTTCGTTGATTTCATTGGTGACCACACCGGGTTCGACCACCACCATCATATTTTTGGTGTCGATTTCGATGATCGCATTCATGCGCTCGACTGAGAGCAGAATGCCGCCGTACTGGGGCACCGCGCCGCCGGAAAGGCCGCTTCCCGCGCCCCGGGGGGTCACCGGGATGAGCTTTTCGTTGGCCAGCTTCATGATGGCGGCGATTTCTTGGGCAGTGGCGGGTTTCACCACCACTTCAGGCATGTGGGCATAGTCCTTCTCCGCCACCTCATCATGGGAGTACGGCTCCATCTTTTCCTCGTCGGCCACAACATACTGTTCACCGACAATGGCCGTGAGGCGGGCGAGAACGTCCCGGTCTACCTTGTTGTACTGGTAACGGTTCATCGGCTCTGGTCCTTGTTTCTCTGGTCGAGTTGGTTGATGAGTTCAGGCACCACTTCAAAGACATCACCTACGATGCCGAAATCGGCGACATTGAATATCTGGGCTTCCGGATCGTTATTGACCGCGATAATGGTTTCGGCGGTCTTCATGCCGGCAAGGTGCTGGATGGCGCCGGAAATGCCGAGCGCGACGTAGAATTTTGGCACCACGGTCTTCCCGCTGAGGCCTATCTGCTGGGGATATTCGGCCCAGCCACGCTCGACCGCGTCACGGCTCGCTCCCACCGCAGCACCAAAACGCTTGGCAAGGTCGTGAACCATGGCGAAACCATCGCTCTTTTTCATGCCACGGCCACCGGCGACAATCTTGTCGGCGTCCTCGATGTTCATTCCCTCGTCGTCCATGGCACGGAAACTGAGGCGTTCCTCGCGTCCCTTGACAACCTCGGGCGGCAATTCGATAGTCTCGATTACACCCTCACGGCCAGCTTCACGCGGCGGGATGCCGGTGGACATTGGGCGCACGGTGGCCATTTGGGGGCGGTGGTTCGGGGTTTTGATGGTAGCCATGATATTACCGCCGATGGCCGGGCGGGTCTGGAGCAGATTACCCGTGCCCTCCTCGATATCGAGTTCGGTGCAGTCGGCGGTGAGACCGGTTACGATGCGCGCGGCAACATAGGGCATGAGCGTACGGCCCTCGGTGGTGGCGCTCGCTATCATGATGACCGGCTTGCGTTCGGTGATGACATGGATCAGCGCATTGGCGTACCAGTCGTTCACATAGTGGGTGAGTTTGGGGTCGCAGATAAGATACACCTTGTCGGCGCCGCGCTCAATGAGTTCGCGGACTCCCTCGGGATCGATATCCGATCCGATGACCACCGAGACGAGTACTGCGCCGAGACTGTCGGCGAGCTTGCGCCCACGGGTGAGCAATTCGAAGGCGACCCTCTCGGGACGGCCGTCCCGTTGTTCAGCGTATGTCCATATTTCCTGAGCCACGAAAACGATCCTCCCGTATCAGAGCAGTTCCTGGGTGTCGAGAAATGTCACAAGCTCCTCAACAGCGTTTTTGATCCCGGTTCTTCTGGCGTCAACAAGAACGCCATTGCGGGTGATTTTGGGCTTCATGATTTTGACCACCCGGGTCGGCGAACCTTCGAGCCCCAGATTGGATGATTCGAGGGTCAAGTCGGCTGCGCCCAAGGCGGGAATCACCTTGCCACGTGCGGTCTGCTTGCCACGCAGGGTGGGCAGACGCGGGAAACTGATCTCGTTCACCACGCTCAGAAGGGACGGCAGGGGCAGACGCACCGTCTCGTACCCGCCCTCAATGAGACGTTCAACGGTGATGGATGAAGGTGTCACTTCCACGATGGTACTCACGAAACCCGCAGTGGGCAGGTCAAGCATGGAGGCCATCTCAGGGCCCACCTGGCCGGTATCGCCATCGGTGGCGCGGATGCCGGTGATAATCAGGTCGTACTCGCCGATATTTTTGACCGCGCCAGCCAGCACATACGCCGTCGCCCATGTGTCGGCCCCCGCGAAGGCTTTATCGGACAAAAGTACGCCTTCGTCGCACCCCATTGACAGGGCCTCGCGGATAGCCTTCTCCGCCTTGGGCGGCCCCATTGATATGACCGTGACTGTACCCCCGTGCGCCTCTTTAAGCTGGATGGCGCACTCTATTGCGTACAGGTCGAGGGGATTGACAATGCTCTCAACCCCATCGCGGATCATGGTCCCTGTTTTCTCGTCCATCTTGACATTTCCCGTTTCCGGGACCTGCTTGATGGGAACTATAATATGCATGGAACCTCCTCACCGGACGCGCGCCCGGCGGCCATAGAAAAGTGACTTTATTTTTTCGTCAAATATGTCACAGAATGAATTGAATAATATATTGCAATTTGAGGGTTTTTTCAAGCACTATGTGATCCTCACAGAGTTTCAATACGCTGGTTCGCACGGCATACAACATTCGTCATTCTCAATATCGCCCACGTATACCTTGCGTGCATAACGAAAAAGCATCAGATGTGCCGTCACGCAAACACTGCCGCAAGTATCCACACGAATGCCATCGCTGTCACCCCCTGAAGCGCGGTGGCGACCGTATGGGTCTTGTACGCTGTGGGCGCGTCCATGCCCGAGAACTGGCTCACCACCCAGAAATAGCTGTCGTTGGCATGCGAAACGATCATCGCGCCGGAACCGACCGCCATGACGGTGAGCGCCTTCCCCACGGGTGAGGCCAGGCCGAGGTCACCCAGCATGGGGGCAACGAGGGCCGCGCTGGTGATTATGGCCACCGTGCTCGATCCCTGGGCGGTCTTGAATGCCACCGCGATGACAAATGGCAACAGGATACCGATATTATAGTCAGCCAGCCCGCCACCGATGATGGCACCAATGTCTGTGGCCTTGAGTACCGCGCCGAATGCGCCGCCCGCACCGGTGATCATGACGATGGATGCGGCATTGCGAAGCCCCTCCCCCACCCAGCCATCCAGGTATTCCTCCCGCCACGACGGAATGAGCCGTAAAGCGAGAAATACACCCAACAGGAGCGCGACCGATGGCGCACCGAAAAAGTCAAGGCCGGTCTTGAACGCGCCTTCACCGAAGGGGAAAGTCGGGTAATCTGCCACCGATTTGAGGGTAATAAGCACAATGGGAATTATCACCGGGGCAAAGGAGGCAAAAACACCGGGGAGTGTTTCGGGGAGATCATCAATCACCTGCTCCGGGCCGGGATCGATATAGTATTTCTTCCCTGAGTAGATGGACCATAGATAGCCAACCGCGACCGCAGGTACCGACACGATAAGCCCGAGAATGATGACCAGGCCGATGTCCGCGCCAATGGTCCCCGCCGCAGCAATGGGCCCCGGCGTTGGTGGTACAAAGGTGTGGGTGGCGTAAAGCCCGGTGGAAAGTGCGACCGCCAGACCCGACATGGACGCCCCCGTTCTGCGGGCCAGTGTACGGTTAAGCGATGAGAGGATGACGAAGCCACTGTCGCAGAAAACCGATATGGACACCACTGCGCCGGTGATGGCCATGGCGAGGGGCGCGCGCGATTCACCGACAAGGGAGAGAACGGTATCCGCGATGGTGGTCGTGGCACGTGATTTTTCGAGTATGGTGCCGATTATCGTTCCGGCGATGATGACGATGCCGATATACCCCAGTATTGAGCCGAAACCGCCGGTAACGGTGGAAACGACCTCCATGGGTGGCAGTCCCGATGCGATACCGGCACCGAATGCCGCGCATACGAGTACAAGAAACGCATTCATCCTGACTTTCGCGGTCATGATGATGATGAACGACACGAAAAAAACAAATACGGTGAGGACCCAAATGGCATGCGTCATAAGAAAACCCTCATCTCCCGCCCTGTCGGCGCCGACGACATGTGTGTATACGAAAAGGTTACACCGGGCAATAAAAAATCACTCACGGTGGCAACTCAACACTGAAGTACAAAGTGATATTTAACGTAGCTGCTTAACTGTCAACAAGATAAGAGATTCTATCCGCCCCCGAAACAGTTAACAACAATTTCCGTCACATATTTTTCTTATCCTGTCTGCATGATTTATCCTGTCTGCATGATCATGATATTAACTCATGACAATGGCGAATATCCATCCGATCAATCATCATGCATTGTAATAATAGTTTATCTTGACACACTGCCGCAAGTCTATCATACTTGTAGAGTATAACACTATTGCGTTCCCGGCATTTACCGTATACAATACAGGATGCTCATCATGAAAAACCGACATCGTATCGCACTTCTCGCAGTAAGTTGTTTGTTGTTCGCGGCAACGTCCTTTTCTGCCGACTATTCCGCAATTTCCGGGCTACAGCGCCGGGGCATGAAATCCACCCAACCGCATCCATCATCGGTTGCGCAAAAAATCGCCGCTCCGTCGTACGGTACCCAACTCACCGCGACCGGCGTCGAGAAATGGGACTGTGATCGATCATCGGACGGCACGTCGATCGTTTTCGAGGACGAGAACAGCATCTATACCATATCTGCGCTTGGCGGCGATCCCGTTGATTTTTTGCCCGGTAATCCTGACTACTGTTTCAATCCGCGCTTTACCGCCAGCGGTGAGGGGATCACGTATTCACGCATCAATAATGTCAGTCTCGAAGCAACGTTTGACTTCACCAGCCTTGATCGCTCCATTCACTTTGTAATTGCATATGACGCCGCCAACGGGTGTCTGAGCCCGGACGGGAATAAGGCCGTATACCGCTCATACACCACCGGCGACCTTATACTCCTTGACCTGCAGACAATGCAAACCTCCATCCTCGCGCCCGGCGACTGGGGATATGCGCCATCCTGCTTCACACCGAGTGGCGGTGCGGTCATCAGCTCGATGGACGCGGGCGACGGCAATCTCAGACTCTTCCGCTTCCCCCTGAACGGTGGTCCACCCCAGCAACTCACCTTCCATGACGGCGACCACTTCTCGCCCGATATTTCCCCGGACGGCCGCTGGATTCTTTACAACACCGAGTACACTTACACATCGACCGTTCCGGAAACTTACTTCGATGTTCTCTTCGCACTCGACCTCACAACGACGGAATCAACGGAATTGTTTCCCGAATCCGACCGTTGGCACGGCTACGGGCGATTCTCCGCCAATGGCAAACGCTTCACCTATCTGCTCGATACCAATGATGTCAATGAGGTGTACTCGGTAGTGTTTCCGCTTTTGGTAACGGAAAACAGCCTCACGCTCACCTCCCCCAATGGCGGCGAAAACCTGGCGGTTGATTCACAACAGGAAATCACGTGGCAGAGTTTGGGAATCTCCACAATACGAATTGAATACTCCGCTGCTCCCGGCGGTTCATGGGAACTGATCGCATCGGGTGTTGACGCATCCACCGGCTCGTATTCATGGACAGTGCCGAACAAGGCTTCGACCACGTGCAGGGTACGCATTACCGACGAGTCGAATGCAACGGTCACCGGTTCGAGCGCCGGTGATTTTGAAATCGCATCCTCATCACTGACAACCTACATCACAATCAATACTCCCGCCAGAGACGATGTATTGCAGCCGGGCGGCACGAAATATATCACATGGGAAGCGGTTGGCGTCAACGCCTTCACTCTGCTCTACTCGACCAGTGGGTCAGGCACCCCTGATTGGAAAATCATAGCCAAAGACCAGATAATACGGCCAGTATCCTCGACATATCAATACAAGTGGACGGTACCACAGGAAGCATCTGATCTGTGCTATATCCGGGTGGAAAGCACCGACGATATTAGTTTACACTCCATAAGCGGGCCCTTCACGATAGGATCCGGGGCAGTACCTTCCATCGTCATGCTCGCGCCGGATGGCGGTGAGGAATGGAAGATCGGCACCACGGAGGACATCATATGGACGAGCTCGGGAATATCTGCCTTCGCCATTGATTATTCGACGGATGATGGCGGATCATGGACATCCATCGCCGCAAGCTATGAGGTCGCAAACACCACTGACACCACCGCCGAGAACATCTATTCATTCCAGTGGGAAATCCCCGACACGCCGTCATCAGCCTGCCGAGTCCTTGTATCTGATCCCAACAATTCCAGTATTGCATCTATGAGCGCCAATCTGTTCGCCATCTCATCCGCAGTGAGCGAACCACCCCTCGTGATGATGTACCAGACCGACGGCCCGATCGGATTTTCCTCACCGGCAGTGGACAAAAACGGCACCGTGTATGTGGCCTCTGATGATAATTTCCTGTACGCCATATCATCGGATAACACGCTTGTATGGCGCAAAGACCTCGGTGACGCTGTCTGGTCATCCCCCGTCACCTTGCCCGACGGCACCATTTATATCGGCACGATGAACAGTGAACTATTCTCCCTTAACTCTTCGGGCGCCTTCAATTGGACGTATAAGGTGGGGGATTCCATATTCGCCACACCGTCCATTGCCGCGGATGGCACAGTGTATGTGGGTTCCCAGGACGGGTGGTTGAGCGCCATAAATCCCAACGGCGAAAGCAAGTGGCGGGTGGAATTGAGCGGCCCCATCTATTCTTCGGCAGCCATCGGGATTGACGGAACTGTGTACACCGCTTGTTATGACGGAACCATCCACGCGGTCAGCCTTTCCGGTGTGAAAAAATGGGAATTCCCCACATCAATGGCTATCATTTCCTCTCCCGCCATCGCATCTGACGGCACACTATACATCGGCAGCGGCGGCTACCTGTACGCGCTGAATCCCAACAGAACGTTGAAATGGCGAACCTTGTTAGGAAGTGATGTGACGTCATCGCCCTCCATCGGGCCGGACGGGACGATCTATGTGGGTGTTGTGGACACCTACGATATCTGCGCCCTTGATCCGGTGGACGGAACCGTGACGTGGAGCTACACCACGGGCGGAAGCATCAACGGATCACCCGCAGTGGGAGCGGATGGTGCGATATATATTGGCTCGGAAGACTGGAAACTCTACTGTTTCAACCCGGATGGTTCCATCCGATGGACATACAATACCAGCGATACCATCTGGTCCTCACCGACAATAAGTGACAATGGCATAGTGTACTTCGGTTCCTATGACGGGGCGATATACGGTGTTGATAGCGAGACAGATGAAGGTCTCGCCGACTCCTCATGGCCGAAATTTCACCAGGGAGCCTTTAACCACGGCAGGGTGCGCACCCTGAGCACGACTTATATTCAGGCCGCTCAACCGGATGGCGGCGAGACCTTCGTACCGGGATCGAAAATGGATATTACGTGGACATCAAACGACGTGACAACCGTAACCCTCGAATTTTCCGGTGACACCGGCCAGACATGGACGCCCATCGCCCAGGACATTCCGGCAGCTTCCGGCAGCTATTCGTGGCTGATACCCGACAATGCCGCATCCTCCCAATGCTATGTCCGCATTTCCGACAGCACAAATTTCTCAGTCAAGGATCGCAGCAACAATACATTCACCATATCAGCCCAGCCCTTCATCACGGTCACCAAACCGATTGGCGGCGAAAGATGGAAGGCGGGAGAGAAAAGATCCATAGCCTGGGATGCCTCCGGCGTTAGCCAGTTCACCCTCCAATTCTCGTCCGATGGCGGAAATACATGGACACCATTCACATCCGGTCTGGCCGCCGTGACTGGCTCATCCGCCCAGTCCTATTCATGGACTGTGCCCCAGGCCCTGTCTGCGAACTGCATCATACGAGTTGCCGACTCCGCCGATCAGTCCATCCGCAGTGACAGCGGCGTGTTCTCCATCATTTCCAGCTCATTCATCACGGTGACCAGCCCGGCGCTCGGTGACCGCTGGACAACCGAATCAGTCAAGGACATCGCCTGGGAATTCAACGGCGTTTCGGACATCAAAATCGAACTCTCCATCGATAACGGCGTTACATGGTCGCTCATCAAAGATAGTGCCTCCACAGCTTCTGGCACCTACAGCTGGACAGTGCCCAATACGCCTTCCGATCAAAACCTTATCCGGTTGACGAGCACGGGCAACACCACCATAACGGATGTCAGCGACACATTTTCCATCATCCGCCCCGAACTCAGCATTGAGCATGTTCCGTTGACTTCCGCGCAGGAAAACGAGGCCATAACGTTCACCACGTCGGTGACCGCGACAGCCACCATTCAAAACGTGCGGGTGCATTTCGATGTGACCGGAAGCCGTGATTTCCTCCAGCCGACCCACATCATGACAATGGAGGCGACTACGGGCAGCCAGTTCGCCTATACCATGGAAGCGGGCACATTCACCGCGCAGGGTATCGAGTATTACCCCCTATTCCCCATATAAAACCCGAAAAATGCTTGCGAAATATGTCATAACATGTTATTATATAATAAGTAACATGCGCTTATTACAGACATATTCTGCTCACCCGGAGGGTGAAAGCATGAAAGTGGGTTTTGATGGAGGAATAAAGCTTGAATTTCATGGTTCAAAGTTGTCATCGAACGGAGGACTTCTCGCATATCGTGACCTTGATCATGCTCTTGGATTATTTAACTCAGTCTCTACAGTTTTTATCGATAAACGCACAGGTCGTAATATCCAACATGCTATGCCCACTTTAATGCGTCAATCGGTATACAGCCGTCTTGCGGGTTATGATGATGTAAACGATGCCGAGCTATTATCGGTCGATCCAATCATGCGGGCGATCACCGGAAAAAAGGACAACGGCAAGCAAGCAGCCAGCGCCAACACGATGGGACGTTTTGAAACTGATATACTAACGCAGCAAGAGAATCTCAGAAACTTGTCAGATATCAATGGCAATTGGGTTCAAAAGGCGATGAGCAAAACATCTCATAAACGAATCATTCTGGACATGGACAGTTCAGTGAGCCCGGTACATGGCGAGCAGGAGGGATCAGCCTACAATGGTCATTTCAGTTGTACCTGTTTCCATCCTTTATTCTGTTTCAATCAGTTCGGGGACTGCGAAGGAGTGCTGCTCCGCTCTGGTAATGTCCACAGTGCTGATCGGTGGAAAGAGGTTATGGAGCCGATTGTCAAGAGATACGAGCACAAGAATATCAGAAAATATTTTCGAGGTGATGCCGCATTCGCAAAGCCTGAGATTTATAATTATCTGGAGGAAAACAGCTATTTGTACGCCATCCGACTACCTGCAAATCAAATACTCCACGATAAGATTCGGCACTTGCTGATCCGACCTGTTGGCCGCCCGCCGAAGAAACCGATTGTGTTGTTATACGAGTTTCCATATCAGGCAGCCAGTTGGGATCAACCACGTCGCGTGGTCGCCAAGGTTGAATGGCACCAGGGAGAGCTATTTCCAAGAGTGGGATTTATCGTTACCACCATGAGTGCAAAACCGGAAGGAGTTGTACATTTCTATAATGGCCGCGGTACAGCAGAGCAGTGGATCAAAGAAGGCAAATATGCTCTGAATTGGACACGACTCTCATGCAAACGGTTTGTCTCAAACCAGGTACGGCTCGGGTTATTCGTTCTGGCATACAATCTGGGAAATTTTCTTAGACGCTTGGTTCTTCCAAAGAAAATTAAGCACTGGTCGCTTCGCAGCCTCCTCGTGAAATTTATCAAAACCGGAGCGAAGGTTGTTAGACACAGTAGATATGTCACGTTTCAGCTGGCTGAGGTTGCGATAGACAAAAGGTTGTTTGCCGAGATATTGGCCAGGATAAAACGATTACGATGCTGTGCTGTTTAACATAGAGTCTTTGGGCTTAAAACAAGGGATAGCTGTCTCTCGATGATGATTTTCAGTGCGATCTATTACATGTATCCATACATATTCGACTCTTTCGCAGGGAAAAAACTTGTTTCAATTGTACGAGTATCATAATTTGAACCTGTTGTATGAATTTTTCAGAGTTATCAGCCCTCATGGGTTTGATATGGGGAATATCGATTAAGAGGGCATACTGCCCTGCCATGCAACATCAAAGTCGTTGTTTATATATATGTTAATACACCGCCTTTTTGCCGATTCCAACGTGATTCGGTCACGTGCCTTCCGCAGAGCCCCGTTACCTCCCCGAGAGGTCGTCGCCGTGATTGGTGGCGCTCCCGTTTTCCTTTTGCATCGAGACCATGAATACGAACAAATCCAGGTCCTCTGTGCCGTTATTATAGACACCATGCGAATCCTTGTCCGTGCAGGGGAAGGCGTCGCCCGGATTAACATCAAAGGTGATATCGTTCACCGTGCCGCGCCCCGTGCCGTCCATGATGTAATAGACTTCCTCCATGTCGTTGTGGCGATGGTAGCCGATGGAGGATCCCGGTGGAAGGATGCAGTGTCCCACTCGCACCCAGAAGGTTTCGAAATTGCCATCGATCCACGGTCTGCGGTTGAGGATGAGGTTCGCGCCATCGTGGGCCGGCCCGGTCCATTGGCAGAGGGTGCGGTCGAAGCGCGCCCAGCGGAAGGTCGGCGGATCGACGAAGCGTGTTTTCGCCAGGTCGGTGTCTTTAAGGGTCGCACCCGCTGAGACAAGTCTGCGGCGCGGAACCGGCCCATAGGCGATGGGCTCGTCACCGACTCCCTTGACTTTCGAGGTCGCGATGCGCAAAAAGTGGACAGTCTCGTCAGATGGGTTGTAGAGTGCATGGGATGAACCGATGGGGCACAGGACACTTGATCCGGCGGGCAAAAGGGATGTTTCGTCGTCCACGGTGAACTCTGCGGGACCGTCGAAGACGAAGTACATCTCCTCGATGTTTTTGTGGGTATGGACACCGATGCCGGTGCGGGCGGGGAGGATGCCGCCGATCATATAGAGAATGTTGGTGCTCATGACGGCGCCTTCCACCACAACAGACTCGTAGATGGTCCCGCCACCATAATCAACCGCCTTGAAACGCTCGGGATTGGTATGGCCATTCAGGGGTGTCCCGGTCTGCTCGGCGGCGGCAAATCCCGCAGTGAGGACGAAGGCGGCGAGAATGGCGAGGGTGAGTATCAGTCGACGCTCCATGAGAGTTCCTTTCATAGATGTGCAGTAAGGATGATTTCAACGCTACTCTATTGTAGCAATCCTTTGTTCGTATCGCAAGACCCAATACTGTGCCATCCGAAAATGACGGTGGAAAACGTCGGTAAAAACCACTACATTGTGACTAATTATCTCGAAGATATTCTGATACGAACACTGCAGGAGGGAATGGCATGGGGAACGCTGACTATGTTCTGGGAATTGATTTCGGCACCGACTCGGTGCGAGCGCTTATTGTGAACGCGGCGGATGGACACGAGGTCGCCACAGCGGTCAGGCACTTCCCGCGATGGAAGGAGGGGCGGTACTGCGATCCGGCACGGTCGAGGTTCCGCCAGCATCCGCGTGACCATATAACCTCCATGGAGGACTGCGTCAAGGACGCTCTGGCGGCAGCACCGGGTGATGTCGCGGGCAATCTGCGCGGCATCGGAGTGGACACCACCGGGTCATCGCCCGCACCGGTGACTCGTGAAGGCCTCCCGCTCGCGCTGTATCCCGAGTACGAGCACAATCCCAACGCCATGTTCGTCCTCTGGAAGGATCACACAGCGGTCGCGGAAGCTGCGGAGATAAACGACATCGCCCGCACCTGGGGTGGCGAAGACTTCACCCGGTACAGCGGCGGGGTGTATTCTTCAGAGTGGTTCTGGTCCAAGATACTCCATATCCTCCGCGAGGACCCGCAGGTTCGCACGGGGGCCTTCTCATGGATGGAACATTGCGACTGGGTGCCTGCGCTCCTCACCGGCTCACGGGACGTATTCGCGGTCAAGCGGAGCCGTTGCGCCGCCGGACACAAGGCAATGTGGCATGCTTCCTTCGGGGGACTGCCGTCACGGGCATTTCTGGACCGGCTCGATCCACTGCTTGGCGAAGTCCGTGAGCGGCTCTATACCGACACATTCACCGCCGATGTCCCGGCAGGTGGCCTGTGCGACGAGTGGGCGAAGCGTCTCGGCCTTCCTGAGAATGTTCCTGTGGCATGCGGTGCGTTCGATGCTCACATGGGTGCAGTTGGTGGCGCCATACGGCCCTATATGCTCTCGAAGGTCATAGGGACTTCCACCTGCGACATGCTCGTTGCACCTCTCGACGACATCGGGGACAAGCTGGTCGGCGGTATCTGCGGTCAGGTGGATGGTTCCATCATCCCCGGCATGCTGGGGATGGAGGCGGGACAGTCGGCGTTCGGGGACGTTTACGCCTGGTTCCGCGACATGCTCGCCTGGCCGGTGCGTGAACTGGTCGGTGGCGATGGCCTTGTGGATGCCGCGAAGGTGGAGGAGCTGCTCGGTGGTTTGATACCGCGTCTCGCCACAGCCGCTGCGGCAGTGCCCCCTTCTGAGACCGGCGTTGTCGCCCTGGACTGGCTCAATGGACGCCGTACACCCTGGGCCGATCAGGCGCTCACCGGCGCTGTGGCGGGATTGACCCTCGGGACGACCGCACCCGCGCTTTTCCGGGCGCTGGTCGAGGCCACCGCCTTCGGTGCACGAAAAATCAACGAACGTTTCGAGGATGAAGGCGTCCCAATTAAGGGCGTCATCGCCCTCGGGGGTGTGGCGAAGAAGTCGCCCTTCGTGATGCAGGTGCTCGCCGATGTCCTCAACCGCGAAATCAGTGTCGCCGCCTCGGAACAGACATGTGCGCTGGGGGCGTCCATGTTCGCCGCAGTTGCGGGTGGTGTCCACGATTCGGTCGCCACCGCGATACAGTGCATGGCGGGAGGATTCGAAACCGCGTACCAGCCCGACTCCCAATGCGCGGCCATCTATGAGCGTCAGTACGAGCGCTATACAGCGCTTGCGGGATATGTTGAGGGCGAGACCGCACGTATGAAGACCCCTAACGGATGATGGCCACAAACGAGTGTGCCACTTTTCAGGAATGGTAGTATGAGAAGTATGAGAATAGTTCACATTTTTATCCTGTTTACGGTCATGGCCTGTTTTTCGAGCGCAGGCATGTCTGCTATCGGGCCTACACGCGAATTGTATGTTGCGGTCTCTGATGCCGCTGCCAAAAGCGCCGGAGGGGTGAGTGTCGACGAGGTCCTGACGCGGTTCGGGTGCAGGGATCTGGGGTCGGCGTTCGTCCTGCCACCTGTCCAGGGTGCCCGCAAGGCTACGGCACGGTCATCCGCACTCCTTGCACGGCTGGCATCGGTGCGACGTGTGGAACTGCCTGTGGGCGCGGACGCTGTCCTCATCGCGCGCAAGCTGTCCGCTCATCCGGGCATTCGCTACGCCGAGCCGGTTCCCCGTCCGCAGTTTTTCGCCATACCAAATGACTCCCTCTACTTCCATAACGGGGCCTACATGTCTTTCATCAATGCTCCGGCAGCGTGGGACATTGCGCGGGGTGATTCCATCGTGGTTATTGCCATTGTTGATTCGGGCACGTCCTACACCCACCCTGATCTTGCGGCCAATGTCTGGATCAATCCCGGCGAAATCCCCGGCAACTTGGAGGATGATGATGGTAATGGGTACGCGGATGATGTGCATGGCTGGGATTTTTATGGTGTCCGAAATCCCTTCGGTGTGGCGGTAGGTGATGCCGAGCCGGTATCGCCATTTGAGGATCACGGCACCCATGTTGCGGGAATCGCTGCCGCTGTGACTGATAACGGTGCCGGAGTGGCGAGTCTGAGCTGGAACGTTCGGTTCATGCCGGTCAAGATTTCCGACGATGCGGGGCTGGACCTCGCCTTTGGCGTAGAGGGCATCATGTACGCCGCTCAAAATGGTGCCGACATTATCAACTGCAGTTGGGGCTCGTACCAGTACAGCCGTACCGAAGAAAATGTCGTGTCCTATGTCACCTCGCTGGGCATACTCTTCGTCTCAGCCGCTGGGAACGATGGCGATGAGCGGGTTTCCTATCCCGCGGGCTATGCGGACGCTGTTTCGGTGGCCTCGGTGGACCAATTCGGGGCCAAGTCGTCCTTCTCCAATTATGGTTCCGTTGTGGATGTTGCCGCTTCGGGTGAACATATCCTGAGCACGGTTTCTGATTCCGCCTATAATCTCAAGTCGGGAACCTCAATGGCGACCCCCGTGGTGAGCGCCCTTGCCGCCCTCGTCATGTCCGCTCATCCGACATGGGACGTCGATCAGGTGCGGGCGCAGGTGATCGCCGGAATCACTCCCCTGACCGGTGTGGGCCAGCCGAATTACCTGTGCGGATGCGGATACATCGATGCGGTGAAGGCGCTCGGGCCACCGTTGCCGTTTGTGGGTGTCACCGCCGCCACCTTTTCGGACACGAATGCCAACGGGGATGGTATCTTCACCCGCGGTGAAACCATCGAGGCAGCCCTCGACCTTAAAAACTACGGTACTGCGCTCACCGGCCTGACAGTCACCACAGTATCGCTCACCGGTTTCAGCGACCCGGTTGACACATCTATCGCGTTGGCCGACATCGCCCACAGTGACTCTGCCTCGGTGGCCAATATACGGTTCACGGTCAGAGATGACGCCCCGGTGGACGGGATTGAATACATCAGACTCGATTTTAAGGCGGATGGGAAAGTCATCAATCATGCCATTATCGAAGTGATGGTGCATCCGTCCTATGCCACCTTCACCGCCAATGCCCTCGGTCTGTCACTGGATGGCAGCGGACATATCGGCTGGTTGGATTATCCCGCAAATACACGTGGCATGTCGTTTGTCATAAACGCCCCGTCCAGCGGATCGCATGAGCTGTACAATGTCCCGTTGCTGTTCGAAGGGGGACTTTTGCTCGGTACGGGCCCGGCAACAGTGTCAGATGCAATCCGTGGCCAGGATCAGGGTACTCAGAATGCAGATTTCATCCTGAAAACCCCGTTTCTGTTTGAGAAGACCGGGGATGGACTGATGCAGCGTGGTGTGGTGGTCTACACCGACGATGGTGCGGGAGCGGCATCCACCCATGTCACCGTGACTTCGGAAGTCCGCGCATACGCCGACACCGATATTGACCATGCCATCATGTTTCACTACACCTTCATAAATACCGGCGCTGAGACGCTTACCGGCATGCGGGCGGGGCTCTTTTTCGACTTCGACATCCCTGATTTCGCCGGGAGTGACGATGTCGCCTTCTATATGCCCGGGGACGATATCATCGTTGCGGCGCAGGATTCGGTGTGGGGAACTGATACACTCATGATCGGTATCGCCTCTCTGGACACATTGGCGACACCCTGGCTTATTGAGAATGCTGCGACCGATCCGGTTCGCTTCGGCATCTATGACGGCTTCACCGATGCCGAAAAATGGCGGAGTATCAGCGCCGGGAAAACGGGGGCGGTCAGTGTGGGGCCGGGGGATATTTCGTTGGTGGCCGCAGCACCGCCCTTTACACTCGCACCCGGTGAATCGGGGGAAGCGGTCTTCATCGCCGCGTACGGTTTCGGCTATGATGAATTGCGCACTCAGATACAGGCGGCCCGCACCCGTGCCGGCACCCTTGTCACCAGTGTGGCCGAGCCTGTCACAGCCCGGATGCCCGTCACATTCTCCATCGCGGGAGTGTACCCCAATCCCTTCAATGCACGCGCGGCGGTGGAAGTTGATCTTTCTGAAGCGGCGCCCATAACCCTCGACCTGTACGATATCCTCGGCAGGCGCGTTGCGCGCATCGCCTCAGGGCACTACACTGCGGGTAGGCACCGATTTGTCATCAACGGTGATGAGCTGGGGAGCGGCGTGTATTTTGTTTCGCTCAGCGCGCGAAATGGCGTGCGGTCATTACAAAAGGTGACGCTGTTACGGTAGGATATGCGGCGGACTCACACGACGATCAGGCTGACATCATCTCAATCGTTTCATCAGTGGTTGCTTTTTTTCAGGATAGAAAATGAGGGGATACTGCGGTGCGGGAATAACGGTGCCAAGGGAGAAGTTATTCCGCGGTGTCATTTGTGGTTTTCAGCGAATAGAGCTTTTCCATAAGCGGCTGGTTGCTTGAGTAATCGTAATACGTTTCCCGTGACAACTGCAGGAGCGCCTGCCGAAAGCCCAGATAGGCATCGAGGAAATTCTGGTCGGTTTCCGTTTCGCGGTTCAGGTTTTGCAGGAGGTCCGAGAGTTTCATTGCCCCGGCACGGTACTGAGTGAGGCTCATGTCGGTGAGCGCCTTCGCCTTGGCGAGGTTGTCGCGCATGGACAGGGTGCGATCCTGGAATTCCTTGAGGTTGGCCACCGCATTTGTTATACGGGTTGTGATTTCAGACCGCGACTCCTCAATGGACAGATCAGTCCGGTCAATAGATATTTTTCTCGCTGCGATAGACGCCTCCCGCTGTCCCCAATCCCATATGGGGATGTGGGCGTTCACCGTGGCGGAATAACTGTCGTCCGTGTTTTTTACGAGGTTTTCGTACTGTTCATCCTGCTTTTCGATCCCATAGGTCATCTCGACTTCCATATTGAAGGAGCCTTCCCCCTTGGTTTCTTCGAGAGACATGACGTTTTTCCTGCGGTTAATTTCCTGGAGACGAAACGACGGCAGAAGTGAGAATCCTCTTTTGATGGCATCGTCCTGGCCAACTCTTACCGAGGGGATGAGTATCTCAGGATTGACCGTGATGTCTGTCCCTTCCGGCAGACGCAGACTCTGACGGGTATATGCGGAGCGCAGCCGAAAACCGCTCTGGGTGCCCAGAATCGATTCACGGGTATTGTTCACTTCCACCTTTGCCTGAATACGTTCAATCGTGCGGGTGGAATCCGCAGCGGCAAGCGAATCGGCGATGGTGGCGACGTGGGTGAGCTTTTCAAGACGGCGCGTATAAATTGTCTCCGTGTAGGCCAGGTTGAAAAGCCTGAAAAAGTCATTGGCAGTTGAGGCGTATAAACTGACTTGATTGTTGAGAAAATCCAGTTCACCCCGCTCAAGATCAAGTTCAGCGTTCTCAAGGTCGTTTTTCAATTCGTTCGGAGTAAAGAGCGGCTGGGTGAACTTGACGAAATACCGGTTGTAGTAATTCGTGTTGTAGTCGCCGTTCTCACGTTGATTGTACTGGTTTATGCTCGTATTGAGTGACAGATACCCGTTGGTGGGGAATCCGAGAAGTATCACCGGTTGCCGGATGGCGAGGTCCATCTGCCAGAGGCGGGTATCCTGACGGATTATTTCGTCACGCTGGATATCCGAATTCCATTTGTTTTCCGCCACTGCCTTGATTTCAGGAGAAGTCAAGGACATGTATGCACTTGATTTGAGGCCAGCTTGCCGGGCGTCGAGATATTTACGGTATCGGTCAATGCCCAGTTCGAGCTCTTTGATGCGGTAACTGCCACTCATGGCGATGGCGACAGCATTGTCGAGCTTCAGCTCAAGCGTGCCCTGGTCAACTGCACGGGCGGGCAGAGAAATCCCCGAGATCATGACTACAAGTATCCAGTACAGAACAGCCGTAAAAAATCGACTATGCGTTATTGTTCCCTGTCCTGATGTATCGCTTCGCCTTGACATGTCACTCCATCCCGTACTTTTCGATGAGTGACACATTGTTTTCAAAATCGTAGTGCGTGTCACGCATGAGCGTGAGCAGTGAATTACGGTACCCGAGATAGGCGTCGAGGAAATTCATTTCGGTGTCGCGACGGCGTATCACGGTCTGAAGGAGGTCCTGCAGGGTCAGTCTGCCTTCCTGGTATTGTTCGATGCTCATAGTCGTGAGTTCGTCAGCCATGACACTGTTTTCCTGCATGGTGAGGGCGCGCGACTGGTATTCATCGAGATTGGCCACCGAGTTTGTGATTTCCGAGCGGATGCTGTTTTGGGTTTCTTCTATGGAAAGCTCGGTACGGTCAATCGTCAGCTTCTGCGCATCGATGTAGGCCTTCCGCCGTCCCCAATCCCAGATGGGGATGTACGCGGTGAGCTTCATCGAATAACTGTTATCCTGATCCTCCCAGAGTCCCTGATAACGGTCGTCCTGTTTCTCGGTGCCGTAAGTCATCTCAAGGTTCATCGAGAATGAGTTTGAGCTTTTGGTGCTTTCGAGCGAATACTGATTTTTGCGCATGGAAATGTCCAGAAGCCTGAGCTGGGGCCTGAGCGTGTATCCATACTGTATGGCGGTATCAAGGTCCACCGAAATGGGAGTGATGGTCGTGACCGGATTGAGGGTCAGCGAATCGGTGGGATTGAGACGGAGCCGTTGTTTGAGTGCCGAGGTTTCGAGCCGGACATCACTTTGCACACCTGAAAGACGCTCACGGGTGTTGGCGACCTCAACCTGTATCTGGATGGCTTCGATGGCGCGCGAAGTGTCCGCTGCGGCCTTCTGGGTAACCAAACGCTCAATATTGGTCAAGGTTTCAAGGTGGCGCTTATATATGCCAACCCGATAATACAACCTGAAAAGGTCATAGTAATCATCAGCAGTGCTGTCGATATGCCGAACGAGATCGTTGATGTAGTCGAGTTCGGTACTTTTGAGATCAAGCTCAGCGTTATCAATGTTGTACTTCAAATTGTTGAACCGGAAAAATGGTTGGCGGAATCGTACGAAATAACGGTTGTAGAAATTGATGTCGCGCGTACCGTTGGAGCGCTGGCTGTAACGGCGCATCTTGTTATTGAGCGATAAATAACCGTCGGTGGGATAGCCCAGGAGTATGACCGGCTGCTCAACGATGAGGTCCATTTCCCAGCGGTTGGTGTCCTGGCGGACGATTTCGTCGCGATAGAGGGTCGAATTCCATTTATAGTCGGATACCGCGCTGAAATCAGGAGAGGTGAGATTCATATACACCCGTGACTTGAGCCCCGCCTGGCGAGCTTTCAGCCAGCCGCGGGATTGCTCGACTCCCATCTGAAGTTGGCGGACACGGTAGCTGTTGTCCATGGCGATGGCGACGGTTGATTCAAGGGTGAGATCAATAATGCGCTGGGCGCGGGGTGCGCCGGGGCCGATCAGGCATAAAACTATTGATGTTGCTGCCAGAAATTGTATTTTGGGGTTCATTACCTCGTGCCTTCGGTGATGTATATAAAAAAATAATGGATTATCTCATTTAAGTTCAGACATTTGAATACAAAGAAACGTTTAATTAAAAAAAATCTTTCATCATAACAACGAAGATTTTACTGCATTCCACGCGTTTACGTGACACGTGCTTCCCCACTGGGTTACAGCCTTAATTGATGTTTTAACGATTCATAACGCATCCTGTTTTACGGGACCAAAGAAAAGAACAGGATAAATTGTTGTGAATCATGGCAATATGGTGAGCCATATCACAGGCTTTAAAAGATACGCATATTTATATTGATTCGCAAGCAGTATGAAAGCAATTATATGGACCGCTGCACCTGCTATCGGCGGCTGTGGACCGCGAAGGAATGTATGCTGTTTCACCTGTGCGGACTGGCGACAGACCGCGAAGTGTATCGGATCAAGAAATAAATGCTTCTGTGGATATGCTCTGGATGGTCAATGGCGTTGCGTTTACCGTGTCGATGCTTGTCCATTTCATCGGTGGAGTAATAATAGCAATACTCGCGTTTCTTTGATTGTTCAACGCGTGAAAGGGGGGTTATGTACACGCAGGGAATATTTGCTCCTTCGATGGTTGTAAAAAGAGCATACCGCTGGTTCGATGGTTTTATTGGAGGATTCGCATTCGGGGAAGGACATGTCGCGCACATGGCCAGTGTCAAGGAGCGGCACTCCCGCACAGTGGCCAGAATATGCCGTGAATTGAGCCATGAATTGGGTTGGCGTGATGATCAACGCGTTGCAGCGGAGATTCTCGGGCTTGTGCATGATGTCGGGCGGTTTCCCCAAGTTGCTCGTTATTCCACATTCGCTGACATGGCATCAGTGGATCATGGTGAGGCCGGTGCCTGCATCTGCTCTGAGCAAGGTGTTCTTCATGCCCTTGTTCCCGCCTTGAGATCTGCGGTCATGACCGGTGTTCGTTATCACAATAAACACTTGGTCCCGCTGGTTATAAACAGGATATCCCGACCCTTCGTCCAACTCATTCGCGACGCTGACAAGCTTGATATCTTTCGAGTCATCGTCGATTCATATCATGAAGGAACCCTCGCGGAGACCCTGGACGCTGGTTTATCCATTCCACAAAACGGTTCGCCGCATCCCGGTGCTGTGGAGGATATCCTCGCACACAGGACAGTGGCGCACTCGCATATTGCCTCACGGGTGGATTTTATTCTCATGCAACTCTCGTGGGTATACGATTTTACCTTTGAACCAGCTCTCAGGCGGCTCCACGCTTCGGGACATCTCGACACCATCGAAGCCCTACTGCCAAATGATCCAGAAGTCCGTGGCCTTGCACGCGGAGTGTTGGACGATTTCGAAGCCCGCTTCAAAAAGCGCGCGCGCGCCTGAAGTCATCACGGACAGTGCATATTTATGCCACAAAAAAGGCCGCCCATCGTATTTGACGATCGGGGCGGTCTTTTGGTTATGCGTCTGTCGTACGTCTTTTAAGGCTCATGTCGATGTTAAGGATGCCAGCACTGTTACGTATCAACCGTCGAGAATTCGTTTCAGGGCGGCTGAAAGTTCAGCGATACTATAGGGCTTTGCAACAACCCCCACAAATCCGTATTCCTCGTACTCCGACATGATGGGATCAGCCGAATAGCCGCTCGACACCACAGCGCGCGCTTTGGGATTGATGGCGTGCACCTCATCAAGGCATTCCAGGCCTCCCATACCGCCGGGTACCGTGAGATCAAGGATGAGAAGGTCAAAGGGGGTGCCATGCTCGAAGGCTTCGCGGTAGAGGGCGACCGCTGTGGCCCCATCTTCAGCGTGAGCGACTTCGTAACCGAGGCGTTGGAGAATTTTCCCGGTGGCGGTACGTATGGTCACTTCGTCGTCCATCAACAAAATACTGCGTTTCTTGACGGTCTCTTCGACAACGGCCGGTTTCTCTGAAGTATCTTCCTGGGATGCGGGGAGCAGGATGGTGAAAAGCGACCCCTCACCCGGTTTGGACGTGACATCTATACGGCCGTCATGGCGTCGCACGATGGAATAGCTTATGGTGAGGCCGAATCCGGTGCCTGTTTCACGCGTTGTGAAATAGGGGACAAATATGCGATCAATGTCTTTGGGCAAGATGCCATGTCCGGTATCGCGAATACCGATGGCCACATAGCGTCCCGGTGGGATGGATTTTTCCTCATCCGCCCCTATGACAGTATTCTCGGCAGTCACGACCACAGTGCCATCGTCCGGCATGGCCTGTGCTGCGTTTTGTACGATATTTTTAATCGAAAGAATTCCTCGGAGTTCTACTCCGGGGTTTCTGTGATGTCTCTTTTGCAGTTAGAAATTCCGGTGGCACGAAGTGACAGGAAATTGGCGTAATACCCCGTAGTTTACTGCGGGGATAGTCAATTTCCAGGAATTTCTTTATTAAATCAATTTGCCGTAAAATGAATTCGGTCATAATTGAATACTACATTTAGGAGTGTTGTCACTATACCTGGGAAGAAAGTGTGAGTAATGAAATTTCCAATCTATCACGTTGATGCATTTACAAGTAGATTGTTTTCAGGGAATGCAGCCGCAGTGGTCATTCAGGAATCCGAACTTCCCGCTAAAACGATGCAGTCAATTGCCGCAGAGAACAATCTGGCTGAGACGGCGTTTGTTCTGGCTGCGGGAAAAACCAATCATATCCGTTGGTTTTCACCCTCTGTTGAAGTGGATTTGTGCGGACATGCCACATTAGCGGCTGCTCATGTCATATTCAATCACTTGGGCAGTTTGGAAACGCGCATCTCATTTGATTCAAAACGTGACCGCTTATCGGTAAGAAAGCAAAAGGAAATACTGTATCTGGATTTTCCTGCAGACATAGGGCAGCCGGTTGAAATGAGAGAAGATATTGTCAAGGGGCTGGGAGCAAGGCCTGTTGAACTGTATAAAGGCCGGGATGATTACCTTGCGGTATTTGACAGTGAAGAGGATATTTTCGCACTGTCGCCAGATATGAATGTGCTGTGCACTATTCCATCCCGGGGAGTAATTGCTACAAGTCCGGGGCGCACGGTTGATTTTGTTTCCCGCTTTTTTGCCCCTCAGTTGGGGATACCGGAAGATCCGGTAACAGGCTCGGCCCATACGGTATTGACACCGTATTGGTCAAAGAAACTTGAAAAACAACAATTGCTCGCCAGGCAGATATCACGGCGCGGGGGGGAATTGCTGTGCAGAAACTGTGGGGACAGGGTCGAGATTGGGGGGCGGGCAGTAACGTATCTTGTGGGAGAGATTTCGATCTGAATAACTACAGCCAGCTACCCAGTTGTAAAGCGTCATTTTATCCAGCCCACAACCATTGAGTCGCACATCACTCACTTTACGCTATCATTAAGGGGCATTACATGACAAAACGTGAAGTCGTATCCTTGGCGATGAAACTGCTTGCCGTTTATTTTCTGATGATGACTCTTCCCTTTTTTCTCGCGTTATTATTCGATGGTCAACACTCGTTACCAAAAATATCACTCCCCATCGGTATTGCCGGTATGAGTTGTATCCTCTTGTTCGGAAACAAGATAATCGCCAGACTTCTCATCCCCGATGATGACACCACACCTGTTACCACACATCTTTTGGTCAGCGACTGGCAGGCGATACTCTTTTCCGCGATAGGAGTTTCCGTGGTCATTAAAGGAGTACAATCTCTCGTAACCCGGATTTCTTATATCCCCCAAGCCCCCTTCTCGCACTCACTGCTTGTCCCCAGCTTTATTTCAATATCCATCGGCGTGCTGTTGTTTTTCCAGGCACGGGGTCTTGCGAATCTATGGAAGTTTTTTCAGGACAAAAGAAAAATCGGAGAATAATGTCAGCGGCGGGGCGTTCGCAGGGCAATACGGTACAGCCCCGAGCGTGCGGTGATATACAGAAATCCGCCACCGATGGTGACATTGGAAGGTGTCTGGGGTGTTACTATGTCACCGATCTTTTGTCCCGACCCCGAGTAGACAGCGACACCGGTTATTGTTGTGATATAGACGACTCCCCGCGCATCCACCGTCATGCCATCGCGCCCCTCACTGGCGAACACCGTGCGGTCCACGGTCGTTCCATCCGGCCTGATGGCCCATCGCCAGGTGGTTGAAGCCTTCCCGTCAACGACATACAGGAACGTGCCATCCAACGAGCATGCGATGCCGTTGGGGAATCCCATATTGTCCGCAACACGAGTCAGCGTCGCATGGTCCGGCGACAGACGGTAGACACCGTTGGCGGACTGTTCGGCAGGCTTGCCATGCCAGTATTTCTCGTAGGGATCGGTGAACCAGACAGCTCCCGAGGGATCAATCCAGCAGTCATTGGGACAGTTGAGCGGGGCGCCTTCGTAGGTGCTGACAATGGGGGTGATGACCCCTTCGCCGGATACTGTCGATATCGCCCGCGTTCCCGCTGTGCAGGCATACAGAACGCTGTCCCCGCCAATAAAGAGGCCGATGGTGCCGTTACTGTTCTCGCTGACAGTCGCAACGCTGCCATCGGGATTCCATCGGTGAATACGCCGTTTGTGCGAGTCGGTAAAATACACGGAACCATCAGGTGCGCACGCGGGGCCCTCGGTGAAGGTGAAGCCATCGGCGATACACTCCACCTGGGCGCCCTGAGCGATGACGGTGTCCAGCCCGGCCGCATGGTGCATGCCCGCACATCCCGCGCAGGCGATAACGGCGATGAGTGTAAAAGCCAACCAAGTGGCAGCGCGACCGGTTTTAAAGTATGTGTTCAAATCGGAGTGCATGCTGATCACCTCTGGTATCATTTTCGCCATGGGCACACCCGTTGTCATGGTACCTGCGGCCCTCTCCCTATAATTTCTGACATCCAATATAGCGCGGCACTGCTGAGAGGACAAGGCTGAGGTAGAATTATGGGAATTTCAGAGATGGCTGGTGACTACTCCCTCATTTCACCAGCACCATCCTCCCGGTCGCCACATTTTTTCCGCACATAAGCTGCGACAGGTAGACGCCGGAAGAGACCGCGTTGCCGTGGTCGTCTGTGCCATCCCACACGACAGTCTGTTGCCCCGCGTTCCGATGACCCGCGACCAGTGTGCGGACTTTCTGGCCCCTCTGGCTGTAGACATTCAGTGTGGTTTCCCCCGCACTGGGAAGCGAGAAGGTGATGGTGGTGACAGCATTGAAGGGATTGGGGCTGCTCTGGAGGAGTGCGAATTCATGCGGCTGTCCGTCGCGGGTGGACTGCACGTCCACCTGACGGGTGATGGTGAAGGGAGCATCATTGATTGCCCGTAAATATAATTCATAAGGGTAATAATAGGAACGGCATTGAAATCGAATATAACACTGGGTTGATTCAATGTCGGGAACTGCCCATGAAAATGTTTCGAGATCAGCGTTAAGAGAGTCGGTAAGAGCTGTCCATGTTGTACCATTGTCATGAGAAAATTGTATCCAGATTGCATGTACACTGGAGTTGGACCATGTTATATCGGTAGTTTTTCCTGCCGCAAGTACAGATTCGGCGTTGGGATAGGTAAGTTCAACGTGGCTCCAGTCATCTACAGATTGGCCGATAATCCCCTTGAACGAGTCGCGGCCAACCCAGTAGGTGCCACCCGCTGTTTCGCTGACGTACGCGCCATCATAGGCCGAATCGTCGTCCAGGATGGCGTATCCCGCCCGTCTCGTGTCGGTCTCCCCCGCGAAGGAGAAACGTCCGAATCCGGTGCCGTCGGGGGTGACTGCGTGAAATGAAACTGCGCCCCAATGCTCGCCCGCCTCGACTATACCGTTCTTGTCCACACCGAAGCCGTAATTGGCGAAGTCGGTGACGCCCAGAGATGCGCATACCCACGGTTTTGAGGAAGTGGGGTCGGCCTGGGTATCGAAGACCACATTGTCGCCATTGCCGTTTTCCCAGCGGATGGTGTCATCAGACAAATCATCGAACCACGCCAAGGGTTCGCATGCGACCCGTAGACAGGCGCAGTGAGAACCGCCGATCATCCAGCCCTTCTCCTCGTAGAATGCGGACTGGGTCCAGCCGCTGTTCATGAGGACTCCCTGTTCGGGTTGGTTCTCGTACTGGGTGTACTTTTCGGGCTGCGAGAATACATCGGTCTGGTCGATAAAGCCCACATACTCACCTTCGGGAGTGTTTGTATAGTCGATGACGTGAAGGCGTGTGCGGGAGACCACCTCGGTATAGTTCGCCTCGCCATAGTAGACATAGGTGTCATCGTATTCACTGCCACCGTATCTGGTCAATTGGTCGAACTCGACACCGAAAACAACGTCCTCGGGCCCCACATCGTTGGGTGCCCAGTTATACTTGTTGGCCCTGCCGGTGGCAGTGGTGCTGTTGTACGTGCGGCCATAAATCACATCGTTGTCATTCATGTCGACCGACCATGCGCCATAATCCGAGGACTGCCAGCCCTCAGGCAGGATGAACTGGCAGGTCTCGGCAAGACTCATGTCGTCAGGATCGCTGCCGAGTGTCCACCTAAATTCGGTGCGTGATGGAGGGATTTTATTCGCACTATTCCCGGATGTGGCTGTGTGCTGGCCCCACAATATCGGCTGGGCGAGCTTCGTTCCCGTGTCGTCCCACACGAGGTAATCATCGGCGGCAAAAGTCCATTGGGAGTAAGGCACCGCCTTGACCTTTTCTCCGACATTGTCATACCCCCAGAGGTAGTAGGTGAAGTAACCACCATTAAGGACAACGCCATCCTGATTTTTGCCGTTCCACATGATTGTTTGATTACCGGGCAAGAGCTCGTGGCCTGGCGAAACATAGATACAGGTGTCGATCTTGTCCACATAGTGCCAGCCCAGATAGCCGTTGCGCACATTGATGATCTGGTCCGCCCTGCTCCTAGTGAAAATAGCAAGTTTGACGAGGGCGGGGGAGCCGGTCAGGGTGAAGGGGATGGTCAGGGTGGATCCGTCAAATTCATAGGGGAGCATATCGGCGCCACTGATCTTCATCGGGGTCGGCGCGAATACTGCCGCCAATGACGGCGATGCGGGGCAGGCAACAGCGAACACCACGGCTGTGAGAACCAGAAGGTGTGTCAAGCGGGCTGACATGGCGAGCTCCGAGAGAGTGTGATAAATATTACTCTAATGGATGAAGTGAAATATACTGTGGTAAACGTATCTATTCAAGTAATTATAGTATCGAGTTAACTTGCCACCAGTATTTGTACCATTTCACGAGATAGTCTTGCCATTTATGTACCATTCTTTGGTGGACAGGTCAATAGTACATCTTCTGAACGGTAGTGTGGAATGTCAGATAAACCATATTATCGGACATTATTGAGGAAATCGTTCGCCGCGAAGCCCCATGGTTGGGGGATTCTAAGAAGTGGAGTTTCAGTGTTATCGGACATTATTTCCGCGTTTTCACGCTCCTACTCACGCGACGGATAGACTTGCTCCTGTATCCCATCTGAACAATCTGTACCACTTTAGCCCAATTGTTGAGAGATGGTATGGTGCTGTCGGTAAGTGCCTGATTCCTGAAACAACTAATTACCACCTTGCTAATCCCATGCATGTGATTATATTGCGATAACAAGAATTTGTGAATGTAGTTCGAATCAGGGGTATGAATGAAAACGGGAATTTCACTATTTCTCAGTTTATCGCTGATACTCATGCAGTTTCCGCAGCTTCCACTCGCTTATGCCCAGGAGCAAAACGAATATACCGTTGCGGTTCTCGACCTTCAGGCAAACGGAGTATCTTTATCCGAAGCGATGTCACTCTCCAACAGTCTGCGCGTGCAGGTTACTCGCGCGGTATCTTCCGAAGACTTCATAAAATCGTCATTAATACGATACACCGTCGCAGAACGCTCACAGATGGATAAGATATTTGATGAGTTCGACATTCAGAATACAGGCTGTACCGACCTGTCCTGCGCGGTCGAATTCGGGAAAATACTCAGCGTCGAGCGGATAATTATCGGTTCAGTCGGTCTTGTTGGCGAAACCTATACCATCAGCGCAAGTATCGTTGACGTCGAAACATCGAGAACCCTGCATGTGGCGGAATACCGATACAGGGGCGCGGTGGACAAGTTATTGAGCGATGGTATCCCATCTGTTGTCAGTCAGATTCTCGAAGTGAAGAAAAAATCGCGTAAGAAGCTCTATCTCTTCGCCGGCATTACGGCTGTTGCGGTCGGCGCAGCAATTACTCTACTCTCCTCGACAGATGAACCCGGCACGGGCGATTCCGGAACAATATTCATTCAACTGCCGGTTCCGGAAGATTGAGGGGGGACACCATGCGAATTACCACAATTTGTTTGCTCTTGTCACTGATCATTGCCTGTAATAATCCGGTGAAACAGGATAAATTTGGTTCAATAAGCATCGTATTGCTAAAAGACACCCCAGCACTGCCCGATTCAATAGACGTCAGCCTGAAAACAGCCAGGACCTCCACTATCGACCAGCTTGAAGTACGGGTGCTGAAAAGTGACAATACGCTTGTCACATTCCAAGTATTTAATGAAGACTCGGGTGTTTTCAGCGGGAGCATTACGGTTAAAGTTCAGGATAACCTGAAAGTACTCTGCATCGGCACCAATAAAGGCGTTGTGGAGCGTTTCGGCATCGATGAAGATGTCGATGTCAAACCTGACACACAGACCGACGCTGAGATCAGCGGCTGGCTGACAAAATATATACCCAAAATCACAGATATTTCTCCCAATCCTTCGCCAAACGGCAGTTTCACGGTCACTTGGAACACTGTCCAAAATGCCGCAACATATATTCTCCAGGAAGCCGATAATCCGGAATTCAGCGGAGTCGCGACAGTCTACTCAGGGAGTGCATACACGAAAGATATATCAGGCAAGGAATTCAATATACATGGCATGTATTATTATCGCGTGCAGGCATCAAACGAGTACGGTATCTCCAGCGGGTGGAGCGGTCTTCAACCAGTGAATGTGGAAAAGCAGAGTTATACCCTGTCCGGGATCATTACCGGCGCTGACAGTGTGATGGTAGGCATGACCGGTAGTGAGGCGGATGGTCAAATGGTAGCAACTAACGGTGGCAGTTATTCCTTTACGGTTTTAGAAGGCGGAACGTATTTTGTAAGACCGCAAAAAAGCGGCTATACTTTCGAGCCTGAAAGCCATGATTTCTTCTCAGTGGCATCGAATCAGACACAGGATTTTATGGCGACCGTGGCAACAAAGATAACACGTACGCTGACGATGGCAGTCAATAATCAGGCATGGGGAGCAACATCACCGGCGGTGGGGAATCATCAATATATTGATGGGAGTGTTGTTACAATTACGGCGACACCCGCAGCGGATTATACATTCACAGGCTGGACAGGTACTGTTGCCAATGCCTTCAGCGCCACGACGACGGTAACCATGTCGGGTGACCAGGCGGTTACGGCGAATTTTACTTCCAGCGGTTCTGGGAGCACAGCAGTACAGATGGTATCCATTCCCTCCGGCAGTTTCCGCATGGGAGATATATCCGGTGATGGTGAAAGTAACGAGCTCCCTGTTCACGATGTTACCATTTCCTCTTTCGAGATGGGACTATACGAGGTTACTCAGGAGCAGTACCTGTCTGTGATGGGCTCAAACCCTTCATGGTTCAGTGGTACGAACTTACCGGTTGAACGAGTAAGCTGGTATGAAGCGGTGAAATTCTGTAATGCGTTAAGCGTAGAAGCTGGCCTCACACCATGTTATGACGAGAGCAGTTGGGCGTGTGATTTCAGCGCGGACGGTTTTCGTTTGCCGACTGAGGCTGAGTGGGAGTATGCGTGTCGGGCTGGTATTGAGACGAAGTATTATACAGGAAACAGTGATAGTGATTTGGGAAGAGCGGGCTGGTATTTCAGCAACAGCAGTTCGAAGACCCACACTGTTGGCCAGAAAGCTGCAAACGTTTTTGGTCTGTATGATATGCACGGTAACGTATGGGAATGGTGTAACGACTGGTATAGTGATAGCTACTATTCCTCGCCACCGTCTTCTGATCCCACCGGACCAACTTCGGGCTCCCTTGGGGTGATACGTGGCGGCAGCTGGAACTTCGATGCCGGGAGCTGCCGGTCGGCGATCCGTGGCAGGGACTTTCCGGCGGTCACGTACAACTACTTCGGTTTCCGCATTGTCCGCGGCGCACATCAAGCGGCCCCTGTTCAGTACACTCTGACAATGGCAGTGAACCAGTCCGGATGGGGAACAACGAATCCTGCGTCCGGTTCATATACACACAATAAAGATACTGTGGAAACTATTACCGCCACTCCTACCGTCGGCTGCAGGTTTGTAAACTGGACAGGGAGTGTGGCAAACACGTCGAGTGCAACGACAACAGTAACGATGAATGGCGACATGACGGTGACGGCGAATTTCGAGATTATACCGGCACAAACATCGAATATTGAAATGGTATCCATTCCCGGTGGTAGTTTTCAGATGGGATCAAATAGCGGTGCTAGTGATCAGCGTCCGGTTCATACGGTGACTCTGGATTATTCATTTGAAATGAGCATGTATGAGATCACGCAGGGCCAGTACACATCAGTTGTCGGTACGAATCCGTCGAATAGTTTTGGTGCGGGAGATTATTACCCGGTGTATAATGTACACTGGTACATGGCGGTTACATTCTGCAACAAGCTTAGCGACTCGGCGGGGCTTGACAAATGCTACAACGAAAGCACGGGGGCATGCGACTTTACGAAGAATGGCTACAGGCTGCCGACGGAGGCAGAGTGGGAGTACGCCTGCCGAGCCGGTACGACGACTGCTTACTACAACGGCGACAGCGAAAGCGATCTCGCCCGTGCGGGGTGGTACGACGGAAACAGCGGCAATGTAGCCCATCCGGTTTGTCAGAAGACGCCGAACGCATGGGGTCTATACGATATGCATGGGAACGAGTGGGAGTGGTGTAATGACTGGTACGGCAGCTATTCGAGCGAGAGCGTGACAAATCCGACAGGTGCGCAATCGGGCACTTCGCGCGTGTTCCGCGGCGGCAGCTGGGGGAACGACGGCAGCTCCAGCCGGTCAGCCAGTCGCAACGCCAACTCCCCGTACGGCGGAAACGTCGGCATAGGCTTCCGTGTTGCCCGCGGTGCTTTCACTCCCGGCGATACAAAAATTGAATACTTCATATATGGCAATATCACCGGCACGGATAGTGTGATAGTCACTTTAAGTGGCGATGCTGACGACAGCCAAGTGGTGACAACGGACGGCGGCACATATTCATTTACAGTTACAGAAGGCGGCAATTACACGGTGACACCATCGAAGAGCGGATACACATTCACACCAGCAACTCAGACATTCAGTAATGTAATTAGAAATCAAACTCTGAATTTCACAGCAACTGAGATTAGTGCATCAGGAAAAATAGTATTTCAATCTGACAGAGATGGCAAAAATCAACTATACACTATGGATGTTGACGGTTCAAATCAGACCAGATTGACAAATACCCAATATAATGATTTTACCCCATCCTGGTCGCCGGACGGAGCCCGCATCGTTTTTGCATCTGATAGAGACGGTAATTTTGCTACGTCAAATGAAATATACGTCATGGACGCCGATGGTTCAAATCAGACAAGGTTAACAAATAATACTGCTAATGATTATCTCCCCTCTTGGTCGCCGGATGGCACCCGCATCGTTTATGTATCTACTTTCCAATCTACAGGTGGCTATTTGGAAGTATACGTCATGGATGCCGATGGCTCAAATCAGAGGAATCTAACAAATACACAGACTGATGATTTTGCTCCCTCCTGGTCATCTGACTCTTCTCAAATAGTTTTTGAATCCCGGCGAAGTGGTGATTTTGAGATATATATCATGAATGCAGATGGTTCAAACCTGACAAACATGACAAATACTGCAGGCTTGGACAGGTTCCCCTCCTGGTCACCTGACGGTTCTCAAATAGCTTTTTACTCTGAAAGAGATGGTAATCCCGAGATATACGTTATGGATGCTGATGGTTCAAATCAGATCAGATTAACGAATAATTCGGCTAATGATTATGGCCCATCCTGGTCGCCTGACAGCTCTCGAATCGTTTTTTATTCTCAAAGAGATGGTAATGCTGAAATATATGTCATGGATGCTGACGGTTCAAACCAGACCAGAATAACAAACAATCCAGCTATCGATAATGATCCATCCTGGTCGCCGTTTTGACTACATAAATGATCTGCAATATTGGTATTATGTGTGGTCAGCAGGCCGTAAACGGATTTACCATTCGAGCGATGGAACAGAATCCCGACGCGAGCGGAATATAATCCGAATATGTAAGGATCGAAAGGGAGTGAATTACCGTGCTCAAGTATCGGTTCCCGGCTCATTCTCTTTTCCACAAAAGCCCACATTGATAGTGATGTCGCCGAGGGCGCCTGGTGTCTTTTTCTTGAGGCCGAGAAACGCCCCAGGAGCAGAAGGGCACTCCCCTATATGGCTATCGTCGGGATATGGGCCGTTTCCGCCCCCAAACGAGGCTCTCCCCCAAGAAGCACGACTTCTCGGACGACGCTCCACCATATAACATCTCAATCCGCGCTTCCGCCTCGAGGAACGGATAATATATCGGGTTGAACATCTCCTGTCGAAGGTTGATTGGATCATCTGTCGTGCTCGACGGCGTCGGCCGTTTCTTCCTCGGCCTCACTATAAGCCTCCGGGTCTTCATCGGGGGTTGTGCCAAATACGACACGGGTTTCTGCCTGGGCCGGGTCATTAGGGTCCCAGTTCTCGGGGCGGTGGGTGACGTGGATCGTTACGTCGGTGGATGATACTGCGGCGGCTTGTTTCTTGAGCCCGAGCAACTCGCTTCTCTCCTTCAGCACCGCCAGGGCGGCTTTATAATCTTGGATTCCCAGGGTGCGCCGGTACAGATCCTCGAGGCGCCGAAGCAGGATTCCCAGCTCCTTCTTTGTATGCGTCGCGGCGCATATTACAAGGTTTGCTTTCGCGGCGCATATGTATTTGTCTATCATGCCTTCACTTACGCCCCACGGAGGCTGGGCCTTTTCCTTACTAAATTGGAGTATATCGCTCCTGGAAAACGCCATCACAAGGAGGGATTCCACCACACCGACACGATGGAGCACCTCGGCTTTTGTTGATCTATTTCGCACGGTTTCCTCCATTCATCTCTTCCATCCACGTCCGATGGAAATCGTATAAGCCTGGGTGGGGGTAGGCGCACCGTCGCTCGATGGAGGGGGATGCAATCGTTTCCACCCGCTTGATGATCTCGGCATTTGTTGACTTATTGCCAGACATCTATCTTCCCTTCCTTCACGGGATCACAAGTTTCCTGAACAGTTCTCAAATGTGCGGAACCAGCATCGGAACCAGAACAGTTTCTTCCTGGTCACGATGCGGTAAGACATGACAGGAGACGATTCGGTCCGCATATAATCGGTAACTTTCATCAATTTATGTTACACTGTTACACAGAAAGGGTCGTTTTCCAAAGTTTTCCTATGTACTACCTCGCATAGGGACTTTTCTAAAACAGGCCTTTCTGCGTAACAGCGTAACAGGTGACCTCAAAATTCACTATTGTCCTGAAGCCCAATACCGCAAAAACCTCGCTTCTGTTTGCCGTCGATGCGCCGCATTTCGGCCTTATATTTATCGCCTAAACGGGCCCCGAACCCGTTACGACTAATGTGCTCTTTGAATGGTATCATGTTTTCATTTGCCCAATTTAAATACTCCCCCCATAACACTGCCGAGGAGGTCCAGCCATCGATTTCTGTACAACACGTTTCAAGGAATTCGACCATAGGATCGGTTTCGTTCCGCCAGATTCGAGTCTCGATGGTGACGTCTTCCGGCGTATCTATCCCGGCTTTCTGCCATTCGAGGCACCCTCGGACCAACCATGCCAAGATACCAGTGGCTTCGGCCTTGAGTTTGTTAAGAAGGTCCTTGTCCCTCGACTCTCCGAGAAACTGTTGCCGGAAGGGGATGAGTCGAACGGATCTCCAAAAACCCATTGTGTCGTCGCTGATGTTAGGCTTCCGGTTCATTGAAAGCCAAATTTTGCAAGTCGGCATGAATAGAAACCGTTTCCCATAAAGGTGACGAGCCGACACCTCATCCCCGTGGGATAAAACCTTGAGTCTTTGTTCATTCAGGCGCACCTTTTCCCGCACTTCAGCGGACGTGACAAGTCGCTTGCCCGCCATCTCCGCGAGAGCCTCGGGGTGAACGTCGCCAAGTGAGAACGCTTCAAAACCAGCATCGAATGAGTAATCCCGGCCGACAACGTGCCGCAAGGTTTCGATTAAGACGCCCTTGCCATTCGCACCTTTTCCGAATAGAACGAAGAAAATTTGTTCGCGTTGGTCTCCTGTTAGGGTGTATCCCATGGAGCGGCGCACAAATCCAATCATATTCTTGTCACCATCGAACACCTCATGAATGAATTGTTCCCACCTGGGACATTTGGCATTAAGATCGAAAGGTACCGCTGTGTGCATGGTGATTCGATCTTCAGGTTTGCCATCGCGTAATACTCCCGTCCGAAGGTCAACTACGCCGTTGGCAACCCCAAGGAGGTAAGGATCGGCGTCCCAATTCTTTCCTGAGTCGGTAATTGGTGAAAAATTCTTTGCTAAGTCGAGGCAAGCTGATATTTTTTGCCGATCCTCAGAGCGAATGGCGAATTTTGCGACGGCTTCACGAATTTTGTGGTCGTCGATACTGGCCGCCGCATGATACCGTGCCCGGGCCGTTTCCAGCGCCAATCGGGGAGGTTCGCCATCGTTGTCCGCTACCCACCAATGATCTCCCCAGATAAGCCAACGGCTTCTAAGGTGATCGAATCGGAGTTTGTCACCGTAAAGGAGACAAAGAAGTTCGGCGGAGGTGGAGTCGGTACACTTACGGAGGATTTCGGGAGGGATGTCGGTCGTCATTTGTTCGCGGATTCCAAACTTTGTTTTTTCACACTGCTCCCGATTACACGCGTCGGAAAGCGGTGAATCCTGGCAGGTGAAAAAGTAGCCTTTCCGATCGACTGATTTTATCACCTGCTCGACTTCGTCTTGTGGGAGAGGAGGGGACATGAACGTGGTATTCATTTCAGTTACCCTATCCTGCCAATCGTCCGAGAATTTTTTCTTAGCAAACACCGCAAGATTAAAAAGGCCCTTGTTCCGCTGGCCTTCGCCGAAACCATTCTGAGTGAGATGGAGCAGGCAAGATGGGGCCCCTTCCATAACAGCATCGACATTGGTCAGATCCTGCATGCTGAGTTGCTCGCACCCGGGCGCCGCCACCCTCGGAACCACCGGTGCCGAGACACCCGTGAGATCCTTCGCGGACATTGCCCGCAGATGGGCCTCGACAATGAAATCCTCCAGGCCGAGCTTCTCACCATTCATGATCGCATACCGCTCGGTCGAATCGCCACCGAAGTATGGCATGTTCAGCCAGGAACCGCAATCATCCGCGCCGGTGAGCTTTGACTGCTTCGGAAATATTTCAACATTGGCGAAACCCATAGCGAGCGAACACTCGATGAGCTTATCGCGCACAGCCGCCGCGGGCACGGGCTCCGAGAAAAACAGGTAAAAATGAGCGCCGCCAGACTTGGTGCGACAGAGAAGGAGCGGCAGGCCTTTTTCCTGAACCTTCGCCTCCCATTCTTCCAGGCTTTTATCGTAAATATCAACGTCGATGGCACCAAACACACAGGTGTTATCGTCCCGGATCGGAACGACACCAAGGCCGCGTTTGCCTTCGAGGTGAGATCGCCACAGATCCACGGTTGGGCCTTTGTGGAAGGTGCGCGCTTTTCCCTCAAACTTTTTTCCAGCAGTTGCTTTTTTCCCTGCCGGAAGTTCGTAGGATCCGTGCACCCTGTCAAGACCGAGGAAGCGCTCATAGAACGAACTGGCTAAATTGCCAATGCGGTCAACCTTCTCATCATTAGAACGGTGCGCCGATTTGGGAGTCATATCAAATACCCCTTCCTCAGCACAAATAGAATCACCCTGGAAAGCGAACAAATCTTCCAGAGTTTCATACACAGTTTCATGCACAGCTGATATTTAAAGATTTTTGTAAGCGATTGTTTTTTATGGTGGGCGATACTGGGATCGAACCAGTGACTTCCTCCTTGTAAGGGAGGCACTCTAACCAAGCTGAGCTAATCGCCCACGGGGGATGCGTACCAAATATAAAACGGGGTCACTCGGAGGATTTCTTGTCCTGAGCCGGTTCCGAAGAATCATCGGAATCCAAAACGCCTCTCAGAAGTGCTATCGGCATGGCGACAAGATAACCGACAACAAGCACGATGGGCCCAAGGGTCAGAGATGTGAGACTGTCCGCACCACCGATGGAAAGCAGGGCATACCCCGCAAGGATGACGCCTATCGCCACGTAGTACAGCACGAGATTTTTAGTGAAAGCCACTGCTGGTCGACTTCTTTTGTGCATGAATTCTCCTAAAGTGTTCAGAAAAATACCGTTTTGGGCATCGTGTGTCAAGATATTTGTCCATTATGATCCTTGACATGACACTAAGAAAGGTTTATTTTTTTCTTTTACATTCAACATATAACATTTTTTTATTTGTTTATTTTGGTGCGTGTATTCATCTGCATCGGGATTACGTAAATAATTCATATTCATTGATAGAATCCGCAAGGAGGGGAGCGGTATGTTCTATAAGCCTGAAGGAATCGGGCCGGCCATGCTCACCGCGTTCGACGGGAACGGCGAGATCAACAAGGAAGTCATGTGTGACATTGTTGATTTCTGTATTGACAGTGGCTGTAAGCTGCTGTTCGCCGTGTCGAGTGTGGGGGAATTCGTCCATATGGACACCGACCAGGCCTGCGAACTTATGAAGGTGGTCAAGGACGCCGCAAGGGGACGTGTCCCCGTTCTTGCCGGAGTGACCGCAAGCCATATCGAGAAATCAATCGAATTCGCGAAATATGCCCGTGAAATCGGGTGCAGCGGCGTTGTCTGCTCGCCGCCCTACTATTACACAGTCACCCAGGAGATCATCGAACGCCACTTCGAGATGCTTGCCGAAGCGGTGCCGGACATGTCCATTGTCATGTACAACATCCCCCTGTTTACCACACCGCTGTCGTATGATGTGGTCAAGCGTGTGGCACAGATTCCCAATGTTGTCGCGATGAAGGACTCCTCGGGCAGCATGGTCGACTTCACCCACTTCATGGACAAGATGCGCCTCGTCGATGCCGATGTTAATGTGCTTTCCGGGCGCGAGGAGATCATATTCCCCGCGACCATGATAGGCGGCAAGGGCGCCATGGTGGGAACAGCTACCATATTCCCCGAAATCCTCGTCAGGATATACAATGCCACTCTCGCCGGTGATTTCGATACAGCGAGAAATCTCCAGTTTGCGATCTGCAAAGCCATCCGCGCCATGTTCAGCGCACCCTTCCCCCTGGGATTCAAAGCGGCCATGGAAGTGCGTGGCTTCAAGATGGGCCCCCCGAAGGCTGCACTGACTCAGAGCGATGTCATCAAAGGTGAGGCGTGCAAAAAGCAGCTTCACAGCATTCTTTCGGAACTGTGCGAGTACGCGGATATTCCCCTCATCAGGGGACGCGGCTGAACATACTGCATCTCATCTTCACATACAAAAAATCCCGACGGATTTCGCCGGGATTTTTTTATTCATGCTTGCGTCAAAAGCGCATGACCGCCAGTATCGCAGTATCGATGTATACCTCACTCTCCCAGGCTGTGGGGGCGCGTCTGTCCTTAATCGACACATCCAGCCCGAATCGGTCATACCCCATGCGGGCGGCATACTCACGGGCATAGTCTTTCGCAACTTCAAGGCCACGGTGCCGCGCAATGAAGAGCGACCTGAACGATTCACGTCCCGAAGGAGTGCAGAGTATATATTTCCCCCCGCCATCCGGCACCACCGCCATGTCCAGCGCACACCCGCCCGACCCCACTGCGGCACCAACAGCTCCGGCGACATGACCCCACTGTGGGGCGCGCACATCCGCTCGCAGATAGCGGCCCACATCGCGCATGACCGCAGCTGTCGGCGCACCGACAGCCACGAGGGGATATTTGAGCGAACAGGCAACTTCCAGCATGGAATCACCATCAAGCAAAGCGTTGCAGTAGCGGCACTGCGGGAATGAACCGCCATCAATATCATCGCCCACCACCTCGGTTATAACCGCCGATGATGCGATACGGTGAATCTCCCGCCATGCACGCTGGGTGAATATTTCCACCGTCATTTCCGCACGCGCCGCGTAGAGGTCGAGGGCAAGACGTGCGGCCAGTGGATCTCCGACCGGGCATCGGTCCTCCGCAGCCAAAAGGTCGGTGGGAGTCAAGCCGCAGCGCATGACCACTCCCTGGCGTTCGAGACGCTCAATTCCGAGCAACGAACAATACCTGCATCCCACTCGTTCGGCAAGAACCGTAAGCGGCAGAGGCCTGTCAGCCAAGGCATCAAGTATGAGCCGCTCTCTGTCGGTGAGATCGATGCCGTGATGGCTTGACCGTGCTTTCATGTAGTGAATACCGGGTTGCACCAGCGAGTACCCGTGCCCGTCGTAGTCACGCAGACCTTCGAGGTTCTCCATTATTTCCGGGTAATCAACAGCGGTGACACATAACGGCAGTATCCTGCGCGGCCCCACACTGAGATTACCCCGTTCCCACATGATGGCGCTGTCTCCACCCAGGCCAATGGTGCGCATGTCTACAGCCTCCACCGATGTCGCATATCCGCCCACGACCGCTCCCCTGCCCGACCGTCGCGCCGCCCCATTCTCCACCACGGCGATATCAGTGGTCGTTCCCCCCATGTCGACTACAACACAACTGTCGAGTGTGGCTAGAAAACGTGCACCCGCCACCGATGCGGCAGGACCGGACATAACCAGCCTCACCGGATGCGCCCGTGCCTCGGTGGCATTCATGAGCGTGCCATCTGTCGTGACGAACCGTACATCTCCCGAAAATCCCACCGCGCGGACAACGCACTGAACCGAATCAATGAGCCGTGTGACAACCGGAATGAGCCGGGCATTGAGGATGGTGGTGTGGGCACGGCGTATGGAGTCGAGATCGGTTGTCAGCTCATGTCCGCAGATAACGGGTATTTTGCACTGTTCTTCGATGATGTGCCGTGCACGGAGTTCGTGATCGGGATTACGCGGCGCAAGATACGATGACAGGGCGACAGCACCAATGCCCGCTGAACACCAGCGATCGACCGTTTCGACAATATCCGTCTCATCCAGGGGAATCAGTTCGACACCGTAGACGTCGTGACACCCGTCGACAACATGCTTGATATCCCCCTGCGCGAGACGGATGGCGGATTCGGCATGGGAATCGTACCCTATGAGGAGTATGCCCACCGGAGGGCCGGTCCCCTCGACAATGGTATTCGTGGCGAGTGTGGTCGATACCGAAAGACGGGAGGCACGTGCCACCATATCGGCGGGAAGCCGCCCAAGAGCCTGTCCGATGCCTATCGAGAGATCGTGATGTGTCGTCGGGGCCTTGGCATCCGCAAGCACGCAGCCGTCGGCGAGTGATACCACGGCGGCATCGGTGAATGTTCCGCCCGCGTCAATTCCCACAGTCACATCAACTGTTGGCGTGAATGCATCTCCCGAACCATCGGAACAAGCTCCATCGGGACACTCACGATACGCACCATCAAACACCCAGGAGGTGCTGGTTTCTTCGGCGGGCACCGAGGTGTCATCCTTATTCGCACCTGACACCATAACAACGTCTTCAACACCGCCAAGAGCGATGACTTCGCCGGGCTCGACCACCAGAAATCGTTCATCGTCCCAGTTCCCCGCGATGAGATCGACGAGAAGTGACAGATCGCCCGGCACCTCGTCGAATTGCCAGTCGCGCGCAGAGCAATAGCTGGCCGCTTTCCCACGGACCGCTTCACCGCCTGGCAGACCGCTCTCGACATACGCGCCGCGGGTGTAACGCCCTATCCATCCCTGCTCCTGGCTCTCGACGATATACCGTGCCAAGTCCTCGCTGCCGAATCGTGCGGCATAGGTTTCGTAGGCTTCCTCGTACTCCTGGAAAATGCCGGAGTATTTGCCGGATACACCGGGCTGCACGCCGCCTCCCAGAAATCCCGGCGTGAACCAGTAGGTTCCGGGTGTCCGCGAAAACTCGTCGAGGTAGCGCTCCTTTGAGCCGAGGAAGAGCGTAATGCAGTCATGGGCGCGGGGAATGACGATACGATGACGCTCGCTGGACAATCCGATGGTCCCGCACGAACAGATGCCATAAGCCAGAAGCACCGCATCAAGTGGCTCGTCGCGTTCATCTGTTTCGCGCAGAATGTCGGTAATGAGGGCCTGGAGGCGTTCCGGGGTACGATGCAGCCCCTGTTCGAGCCAGACGGTTTCGAGCTCGACATGCGCGGGAAGTTTCGCGGGAAAGTCCGCGGCAAGATGGGCGAATTCCGTCTCAAAGACTCCGCAGGCAATGAGCTTGTAGCGTTTCGTTTCCATCATTCCTCGCAGGGGAAAATCGAACGCTTTTATTCAGCAGATGCATCCATTAAGAATATTTATGAGATAGACATATTCATTAATCAGCTTTATTAGTTCGATTGCGTTCAATCGCCATCCGAAACATAGTCTGATCTTGCTCCGGGGTAATGATGTCACCAACTAAAAACGTATCCTTACTTCCCTTACCGAAGGCCATGATACGCGCTTCCTGACGTTTGGTGAGGGGGAGTTCAGTTTCCGCAAGTGCTTCACGATACATAGTTACTATTACCCGCTTCTGATCCTGCGTCAACACATCAAATACAGAACGTAAGTCTGGAAAGAGATCATGGGTTAGGGGACGGCGGGATACGGGGATATCTACATCCATAATCAGTTCTTGCTGCTCATCAGTGAGCGGCACGCCGGCCTGTATGAACTCCTGCTGAAGGCCGCCAATAATAACACGTGGATCGTCAGTCGAGGAGCGAACCATTTCCTTTTCGCTTAAAACGGCTGTCTGGGGCACAGTCCGGCTATTTTTTTCGCAACCCATGAACGTCAGGCCAGCCATCACTATAACCACAGCCGTCACAATCTTCCACACTACTTTGGCCTTTCTCATCGACATCCCTCCAGTTGATATAATATATTGGGATTTAATTGACGCATGCGATATTGACGCATGCGATCAAACGAACCGAACTGGGAAATATCAGCGGAAGATAAGGCGCGAAAAGGTCTGTGGACGATGGAGCGTATCCGCCCCTGTCGGGGAGATCGCCGCAAGGGCACGTGTTTCGGCGACATCGACCCTGCAGGCGTTGAAACGCCACATATCACCGGGGTTTGGCGGCAGATTTTTCGCGGTCACAAGTTCGGCGAGGGGAATGGCCATCTCGACAGTCCAGAAGCGGTCCTGTGTTCCGGGCTGCGCTCCGCCACCATAAACGGAGGCCGAAACACGGAGGTTCGCGCACTCCCAACTGGAAAGGATGCGGACATCGCCGTCACGCCCGGTCAACACATAGGCATCATGCACCACTCCCGAGGGTGCGACATCTATGGCGTAATAGGTTGTGGAGTCGCTGAGGACATCCAAAAACAGCGAAACGCAGTCACCGTCGCTCACCCTGCCATCGTGCACGGCGACAGTGGATGCGGCATCGGTGTCCTGACATTCAAATCCCACATAGAGATAGGTGGAATTGTAAAGGACCCGAAACGTTGTCGAGGGGAAACGGGGTGCGCCACCGCCACCCGTGGACACAAGTGGTACCGGTTCCGCCCGTTCCCATGCGGCATCGGTAAGTATACCGTCGATAACCGGAGGCTGTGCCGTCGGATGCACCTCAACAGCCGCACCGGACATGTCTGCGGGCGTACGCTCACCACATCCAACAATCAGGCTGACCGCGAAAAAAAGAGCCGCCATATACCACCGAATCACCGTCATATAACCTCCAAAGTGTATACGAAATATAGCATCAGCGCACAAACGAGTCAACGTATTCCCTGCGCAGGCCGACCACCCGTTACGACCATGTGAAAATACCTTGCATGACTATGATGCAGGGTCTATTTTTGTAGTGTTATCCATTGAATGAGTGCTGTCGAAATGTAGATGCAAATTATCGGACAGTGCCATCTGTCCGCCACCATTCTTCCCAGAAAACACGGTTCATGAAAAGACCCTCGTTCAAGCGCTGGCACCCACTCCTTAAAGAATGGGTGGTCATGGCGCCCACCACCGCTGTGCGGCCCTGGAGCGGCACCCTAGTCACACAGCCTGAAGCCGCAAATCCCGAATTTGATCCCGGATGTTATCTGTGCCCGGGTGTGGAGCGTGCGTCCGGCGCGACCAATCCTCCCTACGATGCTGTGCATGTATTCGATAATGATTTCCCCTCGTTCTCGATGGACTACGCCACCGATGATTCCCTTCAGGTGTTGGAGGATGATTCCCCTGCTGGCGGCATTTGCCGGGTGGTCTGTTTCAGCCCGCGCCACAATGTCACCCTCGCCGAGATGGAGCCCCGAAGCGTGGCGGGCGTACTGCGTGAGCTCCGCACCCAGTTCGCGGAACTCTCTCAGCGTCCCGATATCCATAATGTGATGATATTTGAAAACAAAGGCGCCATCATCGGCGTGTCCAATCCCCACCCGCACGGGCAGATTTATGCCACAGGCTTCGTTCCACGCATTCCGGCAACCCAGTATGCCAGCGCTGCCGAATTTTTCAACGATACCGGGCGATGCCTGTTCTGCGACATCCTTGCGAAGGAACGTGCCGATGGGCGACGCATGGTGATCGACAACGGTGCTTGCGCGGCGTTCGTACCGTGGTTTGCGCGTCACACCTTCGAGGTGCATATCATGCCCACGCGCCATGTGCCTAACATAACCGACCTCACTGATGACGAGATTGATGCGGTGGCCGCCGTGTATCACGAGATGCTGGTCCGGTATGACAATCTGTTCGAAATGTCATTCCCCAATATCACCGTATTTCAGAATGCGCCCTGCGCCCCTGACATGGATACTGCACCCTACCATTTCCACATTGAGTTCAGCCCACCGCTGAGATCGCATGACAAACTGAAGTACATGGCCGGATTCGAAACCGGTGGCGGCAATATCGTCAACCCATCGCTTCCCGGTGAATCTGCCCACACGCTCAGATCGGTGTCGCCATCGCACTACAAAACGAGGACAGTATGAGCGCGTCACAAAAGCCCCTGAACATTCTGGTCGCCGGCGGAGCGGGCTATATCGGCAGCATCGTCACCGCGCTCCTTATTGAGAGGGGCCACCGTGTGACCGTGCTTGACAACCTCGTCACGGGGCATCGTCATGCCATCCACCCCGATGCGGACTTTATCGCAGGCTCGGTCGCGGACAAATCGCTCGTCCTTTCGGCCTGTTTGGGGGGATTCGATGTTGTCATGCATTTCGCCGCCTATATCGAGGTTGGCGAATC
>FLOH01000815.1_pt3 | contig 45938 bp, 47 predicted proteins | sample 756751 | NCBI WGS metagenome assembly FLOH01 (sample SAMEA4026879, study PRJEB14308) | marine metagenome | biome: coastal water; material: water | depth 74 m | reverse complement strand
CTCACAAATCCACCTTGATGTTGATAATCATAACCAGCGCTTAAATCAATTGGCTCGCCCGTTATATCTTGAGAAAAATCAACACCATAACCCAACTCTTGTAATAGGTTGTGCTCAAATAAGCGCAGCAACCAATGGCTAGATAAGGGGTTAATTGTTGCTAAATTTTCAACAAAACTTTTGTAGATCTCAAACAATTCAAAATGAGGATCTTGGTCATGTAAAAGTCTTGAGATAAGCTCATTGACATACATGCCTAGAATAAGATTATCACCCTTAAGTTGTCTAGGTATGTCATCAGCTTCCCAATTGGTTAAGCTCTTTAAATCACCCTTACCACTATAAGAAATTTTTAGATGTTGAAACACCTGGATTTGAGTTTTTGAGTTGCGCAAGCCTCGACCTACTAATCTAATTCTGCCGTGCTCAAGGGTTAGAAAATCTAGCAATAAAGAGGTATCTTTAAAGGTTCTTCGATGTATCAAAAAAGCTGGGGTTAAATCCACTTTTGCCATGGCTATTCATTCCCAAACATTTTATCTGCATTAAAATTCATAGAATTTCTAGAGGGTAATACTGCCACCCACTGATTATTTATAAGTTCAGCAATGATAAAGCTAAAAGATGGATATGAAATACTGCCCATTCTAAAATCTTTCAATATTAATTTATCATCAACCACTTCTAAGTTATAAAAACCGCTTGAAAAATTAGCATATTTATCAACTACTTGTTGATTAATACTTTGTAAATAATGTCGATTTTCAACTTTAATTTCAACACCCTTGCCTTTAAAAATATTAACAAAATATTGTTTAATAAAGTCATCTTCGACAACGACAACTCGCCACACTACACTGTTAAATGGTGTTGGAGTGGCGTAAGCCTTTCCACTTGGCAGTATTGATTGCTGGACGATAAATGTAAACAATAAATAAATTTGCGAAAATATAAGCGCTATTGTATTAAACGAAAAATTATTAATCATCAATACTTTCTTCTTAATGAAAATATAGCCAATGCTAATACTTAGCGGAATTGTATAAATTGGATCGATGATGAAAATCGACCCAATCATAATTTTAAAATCACTAAAAGGTAGCAGTAAAGAGGTGCCGTAGCTGGTAAAGCTATCCAGGATTGGATGAGTTGTTAAAACCAAAAAAACCAAAATTAACCAACGAAAATAGCTAATTAGATCAAAAAATTTGTACAATAAACCTGCGATTAATGGCGAAATTAGAGCTAGATAAAACAAAGAGTGTGAAAAACCTCTGTGCTGAATGGTACTTGTCAAAGCATCTGGATAACTAAGCAGAATATCTAGATCTGGTATGGTCGCCACAAGCCCTGAAATCAGAGCAACTTTTGGTGTTTTCTTGGGTGAAACAGCTATTCCAATAACAGCACCCAGACTAAATTGAGTAATCGAGTCCATTAACAATAACTAGTCGTAACCCAATGATGCCAGTGAACGCTTAGAATTTGACCAACCTGTTGACACCTTAACCCAAAGCTTTAAAAATACTTTGCGCTCTAAAAATCCTTCAATACTTTGACGTGCTTCGGTACCGATGATTTTTAGCATCTCACCTTTACTGCCAATCACTATATTTTTTTGAGATTCTTTTTCAACAAAAATACGTGCAGCGATACGCTGCATATTGCCGTCTAGTTCGTATTGCTCAATTTCTACCGTTAATTCATAAGGCAGCTCTTCTTCTAAATGGCGCATTAACTTTTCACGAATAAATTCTGCAACGACAAATTTTTCTGATCTGTCGGTTACGAAGTCTGCATCAAAAATCATGTCTTGTTCAGGTAGATGTTTTAAGATGAGCGTTCTTAATGCTTTGGTGTCTTTTTTCTGAAAAGCGGACAAAGGGAATATGTCGGTAGCCTGGTATATTTGGCCAATTTTTTCTAAAAATGGTAGTACAGCTTGAGCAGATGACAACTTGTCGATTTTGTTAATACACATAATAACTGGTACATCAACTTGTGACACATGCTCCAAAACGCGGGCATCTTCTTTGGTCCACTTGCCAACTTCCACCAGCCACAAAATCATGTCTACATCTTTAATGCTTGAGCTCGCTGCACGGTTCATATAAGCATTAATGGCTTTTTTGTTGCCAATATGGACACCGGGCGTATCCACAAATACCATTTGATAATCATCGGTCGTGTCAATCGCATGAATACGGTGGCGTGTTGTTTGCGGGCGATGAGAGGTAATAGAAAGCTTTTGCCCAATTAACTCATTAACTAATGTAGATTTTCCAACATTAGGTCGGCCAACCACGGCAATAAATCCTGCTTGAAATCCCATTATTTATTCTCCTTTAATTTTTCTAATAACACTTGCGCACAAGACTGTTCTGCGCGCTTGAGACTTTTGGCATTTTGACTGGTTTGAATATTCTGATCTTGCAAAAGGCAGTTCACTGTAAAAACAGCATTATGATCCTTACCCACTGTTTTGGTTAGCTCATACTTCGGCAGTGCATTATTACGCTTTTGCAAATATTCCTGAAGCTGAGTCTTGGGATCTTTAAGGGAATCATTTGGATCAATCGCATTTAAACGCTCCTGATACAAATCCAAAATAACAGTGTTAATCGTTTCTAAATCAGAATCAAGCAAAATAGCGCCAAAGATCGCTTCAACCGCATCTGCCTGAATAGACTCACGGCGATAACCACCACTTTTTAACTCACCAGAACCTAAAATTAGCACGTCAGCTAACTCTAAAGCAAGGCCAAATTTGGCCAGCGTTTGACCTCTAACTAAGTGTGACCTCAAACGAGACAACTTACCTTCTTCAATCTGCTTAAAACGCTTGTACAGTTCTCTTGAAATTACTAAGCCTAAAATACTATCACCCAAGAACTCAAGGCGTTCGTTATTCTTTTTACCCATGCTACGATGAGTTAATGCAAGCTCAAGTAAAGATAAGTCTTTAAATTGATAGTTCAGTTTTTGTTGTAATTTTTCCATCTATAATGACGCAATATTCATTTAACAATTATTTTGTATGTTTTGGCAAGAAGACACCAATGAAGAGTATTTTACGCTTCCTGAGAGTATTCAAGAGGTTAGCTTTAAAATCCAATCGAAAATATTACCAATGGATCATGGCTTTTTACTCGCGCAAGCATTACTCGAACATCTACCTTGGTTAAGCGAGTCTAACGCCGGCATTCATACGATCGGTATAGCAGATGGTAATGGATGGGAGCAAAGCAAAGAAGGTGGCTTTTACTACCCTTCTAAGCGTTCTAAGTTAACGATTCGCATCCAGTACGAACATTTAGATAGTGTAAAGACAATTGTTGGGAAGACCTTAGATCTTGGCGAATACAAAATCAAGGTTGTTAAATTTATTAATAATAAAGTATTAAGTGAGATGCCTGTTTTGTTTGCTAAACAAGTAGCTTGTGATCAAAGTATTAGCGAGGCTGTTTTTTTGCAACAGTGCTTTGACCAATTAACTGATTTAGGTATTAAAGTCAATAAAATGATGGCTGGTCTTGAACATACCATTCAAACAGATAATGGCGCCATCCATACTCGCTCTTTAATGCTGGCTGATCTGAAAAAAAATGAGTCCATCTTATTACAAGAAAAAGGTCTGGGTGATCATCGCTTACTAGGCTGTGGGCTTTTCATTGCACAAAAAGGCATTGAAACCCTAGAGAGTTAGTTACTTGCATTTACGCCACTTTCGGTCTACAATCTTTAGTATCTATACACTTAACTCTGGGGAGAGGTTATGCGCGCTTTAATTCTAATATTTTCACTACTGATCTTTCAGCCATCTCTGGCTGTTGAGCCTGTAAAAGAAGCTGAATTTTTAGGAAGCCAAGTGGTTGATGAATTACCAAATTGGTTTAAAGCCAGTTTTATGGATTTTTCTGAGGACTTAGAAGAAGCTGATGACGAAGGTAAGCATATCATGATTTATTTTCATCAAGATGGTTGTCCTTATTGCGCCAAACTGGTTCAGGAAAATTTTCATGATGACGCTCTAGTTGCTAAATTACAAAAAGATTTTGATACAATTGAAACCAATATGTGGGGCGATCGAGAGCTTACCGATTGGCAAGGTAATGATTACATAGAAAAAGAATTTTCAGCCAAAATGAAAATTCAATTTACCCCCACTCTTGTCTTTTTAAACGAAAAAGGTGAAAGTGTTCTTAGGGTAAATGGCTACCAATCGATTGATAAAATGCAGGCCACGCTTAATTATGTTTCTAATAAAACCTACCTAAATCAATCATATGCAAGCTATCTTAACGGTCTAAAAAAAGACAGCTCTGGTACGCTTAATGCCAACGCCATTTTTGAATCTGGCCCACACTTACTAGCTCGTAGTAAAACTCTGCCAGCCAATAAATACTTAGCGGTATTTTTTGAGGAGCCAAATTGCACGGAATGTGACTTTTTCCACAAAAATTTATTATCACTTGATCAAACTCAAAATTATTTAAAACAGATGCAAGTTGTGCGTTTTAATGCACTATCCGATGACAAGCTCATCACCCCATCTGGCGAGCGTACCACAGCCAAAGCATGGTACGACAAACTAAAACTGACCTATAAGCCCGCAATTGTGTTTTTTGACAAAGAAGGTGTTGAGGTCATTCGTAAAGATGCCTACTTTAAAGAATATCACTTACACGGCATCATGACTTATACACTCTCAGGTGAATACAAGCATCAGCCAAACTTCCAACGCTACCTTGAAGACAAATCAGACAAGCTTAGAGCTAAAGGTGTTACAGTTGATATTTGGAAGTAGGATAAAGTCTTAAACCAATCGACTTTATTAAGATAATCTAAGCATTATCAAAATTTCTTAAATTTTTCTAAGAATGCTTAAAAAAATATTATTTTTTCATAAGATTGGTCACTTAAGCACCTATAAACAATTTTAAAAGTCTTAAAAAGTGTTTTTATAGAAATAAAAATGATTAATTTGGATTTTTAGCAAAAAAAATCGCCCTTTTAGGGTGATTTACAAAATTTTCTAAATTTTTAGAGTGATTAAATTTTTTTCACAAATGCTGATTTAAGTTTCATCGCACCATGGCCGGGAACTTTGCAATCAATATTGTGATCACCTTCGCACAAACGAATGCCTTTAACTTTTGTACCCACTTTAACCGCGTTAGAAGTGCCTTTGATTTTTAAATCCTTGATGACTGTTACTGTATCACCGTCATTAAGAATATTACCATTAGCATCTTTAACGATAGTTTCTTGATCAATTAGATCATCAGCTGAGAACTCGTATGAGCACTCAGGGCAAACTAATAGATTGCCATCTTCATAGACATATTCAGATTTACATTTTGGGCAGTTTGGTAGACTCATGGTTTTTTCTTATACGGTAAATGGATATTTAACAGGGGTATGATGCTCATAATCAACCAATTCAAAATCATCCATGGTTACCCAAGTTTCTAGGTCGGCCAGGGTTTTGATATTTGGATTAATTTTTAGTTTTGGTAAAGCCAATGGTTCACGATTTACTTGTTCATTTTTAAAAATATCTACTTGATTTTCATACAAGTGAACATTGGATAAATGATGGCGCATTTTTTTAGCTTTTTTGCCGGTAATTTGTGCGGTAATAAGCAGTAAAAATGCCACTTGGAAATGATTAAATGGCTGGCCTAGGGCAAAGTCGCTGCTACGCTGATAGCTTTCTATATACAAATCATCACCCAGTAAATTAAAATGATGGGTGTGCATACAGGCTGGCAAACAGGCTCTATGAATAAGATTTGGGTGATTAAAAGTCATGATTTCACGTCTATCGTCAATACCTTGGGATAAATCAGTAACGATTTTTTGGTATTGGTCTAGTGGCTCATCATCTTCAATGCCTGGAAATGCACGCCCAATTACGCCGTAGCACATACCCATATCATCTTCACCTTTGCGATGCGGGTTATCAAGCCAGGCTTGGTTATCGTTGGCATTGGCATTCCAAGTATTACAGCCAATGGCTCTAAATTGAGCCGCACTGCTATAGCCACGAATATAGCCCAACATCTCAGCAATAGCTGATTTCCAAAAGAGTTTTTTGGTGGTAACGACTGGCACAGTACCATCACTAAGATCATGCTCGAAAGTGGCGCCAACAATGGCCAATGTTTTTTGACCAGTACGTGCATTTTCCAGCCATACACCTTCATCTAAAATTCGTTTTCCAATATCTATGTATGCCTTCATGCTGGTTTTTTGTTTGCCTTTTGGAGTAGGTAAATTCCTAATATTATCATTGGAAGGCTTAGCAATTGCCCCATGGTTAGCCATTCAAACGCTAAGTAACCTAACTGCACATCAGGCACTCTAACAAACTCAATTATAAATCTAAAGGCGCCATAAAAAATTAAAAATAATGCCGAAATAGACATTAAAGGGCGAGGTTTATTGCTATATAGCCAAAGAATAATAAATAGCACTAAGCCTTCTAAAAAAGCTTCATACAATTGCGACGGATAGCGACTAACCCCTTGTTCTTGGATATACATACCTAAAGGACTGGTGGTAACTTTACCCCAAAGCTCACCATTGATAAAATTGCCTATTCGACCAAAGCCAAGCCCGAGTGGCACGAGTGGTGCGACAAAATCCATGGTGGAGAAAAAGCTTTTGTTGTATTTTCGGTTGAATATAACCATGGCCAATAACACACCCAAAAATCCACCATGAAAAGACATGCCGCCACCTTGAATGGCAAAGATTGAGAGTGGATCAGATAAAAAATTAGGTAAGTTGTAAAACAACATATAGCCCAAACGACCGCCAATAATAACGCCAATGGCACCATAAAAAATTAGGTCTTCAATTTGTTGGGTATTCCAATTATCAGCCTGTTTGGCGCGATAATTAGCTAAAAAATAAGCCGCTAAAAAAGCCGCAAGATACATTAATCCATACCAATAAATTTGAGCAAAACCTAAGTCTAATGCAATGGGGTTGATGTTGGGGTAAGTCATAGGTAATTAAGATGGTGTGCTCGAGGTGATTCGAACACCCGACATTTGGCTTCGGAGGCCAACACTCTATCCAGCTGAGCTACGAGCACAATAAGGGGTTCGCCTTAGCAAAGTCTTTCATATCAAGGAATTCTAAAGCTTTCATTAATTTTCACTTCTTATTTAGGACTCTGTAATTATAAGCATAAATCATCTATTAATGCGAAAAAGTGCTGTCCAAGTAAATTATTAGCTTTGTAATAGGCACTTAAAAAAACCACCTTGCGGTGGTTTTTTTTAAACTTGATCTATTTTTAAAAAATTAAACTAGTCAACTTCAGCTGAACAAAATACTGCTTGCATGTTTGCCACTAATTTAAGGATTTTTGCATCTTTTACTTTACACAAAATCTTATTGCCATCGCGTCTTGACTCAATAATACCTTTAGTTCTTAGAATGTCAATATGCTGCGAGATATTTGACTGTGAAGAGCCTACCTGTCTAACAATTTCTAATACTGGTAGCTCGTCATTTTTAAGGGCACATAAAATCTTTAGGCGCAATGGGTGTGCCATCGCTTTTAAAGCTTTAGTGGCCTTTTCAATATCTTCATCTTTTTCTAATAATGTCATATCACTCATACTTTCTTCTCGGGGTTGTTGAATGGTAAATTTAAAGTCGACCTAGCATACCGTATACGCCATATCTTCTCAATTTAATTAAGACCATTTTTTGATAATAATTAACCAAACTATCATTGTTTAATACGATATCAGAGATTTTCCAAGCTTGGCTGGCTGTTTGATGGAAAATTATATCTAGGAACATACCATACGAATAATAACCGTTAACTTTAAGTTTAACAGCAATTGAACCACCAATAACTGGTCGTGCTGAAATAAATTGGAACGATGTAGATCGCGTTTGAGTCAATCTTGATAATAATGAAGTAATAATATTTTTCTTAATTTTATTAGAAAAATATAGCTGCTCATCAGCGCCTAAATTTAAATTACTTACTAGTAAGATCTCACTAGCAATATGATCAAAATCAAATAATGGCGCCACTTGAGTTTTGATTAAGGTGTTTGCAAGTTGTGGAGAGTAATTAGCAACTGTTGTTAATTGATTCAGTTTAACAATAGCAGTTTGAATAGTTTTAACAGGGCCGGCGGGTTTTTGAGATTCTGAAACTGACACCTCAGTAATGTTTTCATTTTGGCTGTCTACTGTGTCTTGATTATTTTCCGAAGCTTCTTGTGCAAAGCTAAATGCGGATAAAGACAATAATAGGGTTAATAATATGACATTTAATCTTCTCATTTTTTCTCCATTTGATAAAAACAAGCAAAAAATTAAAAAAAATGTATCTCGTTTTCACAGTATTATATTTAAACTTCCTATAAGTAAATAACTATATTATGATTTTATTTAATTTTTCTAAATTTTCCCTACTGTTTGCACTGCTTTCTGTGCTATTTTCTGCGCCTGCTTTAAGTGCTAAAACTGCTGAAGAAGAGCAAAGGCTTGAGGCTTTTTTCTCTGACCTAGAAGCCTTTACTGTGGTTTTTAGTGATATCAAACAACTGTACGTTGATGACGTCGAGAACAAGGAGTTGTTTAATAACGCTATTAAAGGCATGGTTAGTGGTCTTGATCCTCATTCTGTATATCTAGAGCCTAAAGAGCAAAAAAGTTTAATGGAAAGTGCTTCAGGAAAGTTTGGCGGCCTAGGTATTGTGATTAGCAAAAAAGACGATGGTATTCAAGTTATCTCTCCTATTGATGATACTCCCGCCTATAAGGCTGGCATTCAGGCTGGTGATTTAATTATTAAAATTGGTGATAAGCCAGTTCGCGGTATGAGCTTGGAAGATGGCGTAGATCTAATGCGTGGCAAGCCTGGCACTGATATTCAAATTACAGTTTTGCGTACAAATCAAAAACCCTTTGTCGTTGACATTACTCGTGAAATTATCACCATTGTGAGTGTCAAAGGTTATTTACTTGAAAAGGATATTGGCTATGTGCGCGTGTCTAGCTTCCAAGGGCCTACTGCAGATCTACTTAAAGAAACAGTTGCTGATTTGGTAGATAAGAATGATGGCTACCTTAAGTCGTTAATTCTTGATTTGCGTAACAATCCAGGTGGCGTTTTAGATAGTGCCGTTGATGTTTCTAACTTATTCATTGATGAAGTTGGCTTAGTGGTCTACACCAAAGGCAGGATTCCTAGCTCCAACTTAAAGTTTAAAACTGAGCGTGGTGACATTATGCTTGGCTCTCCGATTGTTGTTTTGATTAACGAAGGCTCGGCTTCTGCATCAGAAATCGTTGCTGGGGCCTTGCAAGATCACAAGCGTGCTATTATTATGGGTAAAACCTCTTTTGGAAAAGGCTCGGTACAAACTATTATTGAACTAGATAAGGGTTATGGACTTAAAGTTACCACTGCTCGATACTACACACCTAACGGTCGATCAATTCAAGCTAAAGGCATTGAGCCGGATATTAAACTAAAAAATATCAGCTTAGAAAATGAAAAAGAAGAGTCGATTATTGATATTAAAGAAAATGATCTAAGTGGTCACTTGGAGCAAGAAGACCCAAGCAAAATGTCTGAGTCTGAGATTGTTGAGTCGCAAGAAAAAAAACAAGCGACTATCGATAAAGAAACTATTGAAAAATTAAAGAAAGATTATTTTGTGCATGAGGCTAGTAATTTGCTTAAAGCACTGACGGTTTTAGGTAAGTAATTAATGGCGATAACGCTTGCAATTGCAAATCAAAAAGGTGGTGTTGGTAAAACGACAACGGCTGTTAATTTGAGTGCTGCATTAAAAGCGGTTAAAAAACGAGTTTTATTAATTGACATCGATCCACAAGGCAATGCCACAATGGGTTGTGGCGTGGACAAATACACACTTGAGAATACTGTTTGTGAATTGCTTTTAGATGAATGCAGTATTAACAAAGCCATTGTTCATGTTGACGAATCAGGCATTGATGTATTGGGCTCAAATACAGATTTGATTGCTGCAGAAATTGCCCTATTGCGTGGACAAAATTCTGAATATAAGCTTAAAAATGCTATTAATTCAGTGGCCAGTCAATATGACTATGTAATTATCGATTGTCCGCCTTCTTTGAATATGCTAACCATTAATGCCTTTACTGCATCTGATGGGATTATTATCCCTATGCAGTGTGAATATTACGCATTAGAAGGTTTGAGTGCTCTAATACAAACCATTGACAAGATTAAAGCTACCACTAATCCAGATCTTGAGATTACTGGACTGGTGAGAACCATGTATGACAACCGAAATAATCTTTCTAATGAGGTATCTTTACAACTACAACAATATTTCTCACACAAAGTATTTAAAACCATTGTTCCTAGAAATGTAAAATTAGCAGAAGCGCCTAGTTTTGGTCAAGATGCAATTAGCTACGCTAGATCATCTAAGGGTGCAATTTCCTATATATCTTTAGCCAGTGAAGTGCTAAGAAAAACATCAATGAATTAACTACTATGGCAAAAATCTCAAAACTAGGTCGCGGACTAGATATTTTATTAGGACAAGTTGGCACCAACACTGAAAATTCACAAACTAATAACAGTATGAGAATGCTGAGTGTTAATAGTCTTCAGCGTGGAAAATTTCAGCCTAGAGATGACATAGACACAGAGACACTCAACGAGCTAGCTGCATCAATAACCTCTCAAGGCGTTATTCAGCCATTGGTTGTTAGGAAGGTCACTTACGATAAATACGAAATTATTGCAGGTGAGCGTCGTTGGCATGCCGCTCAAATTGCTGGGCTAGAAGAAGTACCTGTGATTGTGCGTGAAATTAACGACCAGGTAGCTCTTGCTATTGGTCTGATTGAAAATATCCAGCGTGAATCGCTAACACCGCTTGAAGAGGCAAAAGCTTTACAGCAACTGATTGAAGATTTTAAAATGACACATGAAGAAATTTCTAACGTGGTGGGTCGTTCACGCTCTAGTGTGAGTAATCTGATTCGCTTATTGCAACTTGGCGAAGAATCAAAAAAACTTCTTGGCCAAGGTAAAATTGAAATGGGGCATGCTCGTGCACTTCTACCGTTAACGCAAGACAATCAGTTAATGGTGGCCAACCAAGTCATTGCAAAATCTTTATCTGTGCGCCAAACTGAGGAGTTGGTTAAGCGTATTTTAAATCCAAAAACAAAAGCTACTACAACTGTTGAGCCTCATATATCTGAATTAATGAGTGCTTTGTCAAAAACACTGAACTCTAAAACTGAGATTAAGGCTACGGGCGATAAAGGCAAGATTGTTATCCATTATCAATCAGAAGAGGAGCTAAGTAACATCTTAAAACATATCAATTAGTTCTTTAAATCTTAGTCTTACCTTAATCAGTCTTAATCAAAACCGCCAACTCTATCTAGCTTAAGTGAATCATCATAGTGCATCCAAATGCCGAACGCTTTACCAATGATGTATTTTTCTGGCACAAAGCCCCAAAAACGAGAGTCACTACTACGAGATCGGTTGTCACCCATAACAAAATAATGCCCTTTTGGAACAACTGCCTTAACCCCACGAGAATCTCGATTTGGATCTAGTAAAATATCATGAGGATTGTTACCCAGTAATTCTCTCTTATGCTTAAAGCCCGTCATCTCAGCACCTGATTCAACACCGTGATAATCTTCAAAATTTTCAAAATTAATTTTTTCGCCATTAATCATCATCTGATCTGCATGGTAAACCACTGTATCACCAGGAATACCAACAACTCTTTTAATAAAGTCAGCACCTAAATATTTATCATTTTTCTCATAATTAGGATATCTAAAAACAATCACGTCCCCTCTTTCAGGCTTTTTAAATTCAATTAGTTTTTTATTTAGTACTGGAATATTAATGCCATAATCAAACTTAGAAACTAAAATAAAATCTCCTGTTAATAAAGTTGGCATCATAGAATTAGATGGAATTCTAAAAGGTTCCACAACAAAACCACGTAATGCAAATACTAAAAGTAATACTGGAAAAAATTCTGCAGACCATTGAACGATTTTTGGGCGGTCAACATACTTTTCACTTTTATTAAATCGCAAAAATAAAACAAAATAAACTAACTTTGAAAAGCCTGTTTTATCAGGCGTTGGGAGCTTTGTATTTGAAGTCTTATTAAAAAATAAGTGATCCAAACTAACCACTACAAAGGCTACAATTAAAAATAAAGCTAAATACGATGAAACATCCCATGCAAAGAAAGGTGATGCGTTTTCAAGTGTCATAATAATATCCGTACAAAAAAAAGGTAAAGCAAAACGTTGTTATTATATAATAACTTCTTTTTATAGTTTTTATATTGGAGGAAATACAATGGCATTATCAGATTTAGAAAGAGACGCTCACGGTTACTTAGTTGATCTTAATACTTGGAACGAAGACATTGCTCATGAAATTGCAGCAGAAGAAGGTGTTGAATTAACCGATGATAGCTTTAAATTGATTAATTTCCTGCGTAATGAATATATCAACAATAACGCCAACCAACCTAACGAGCGCAACATGGTTAAAGGCTTGAAAGATGATTGGGATGGTAAATTAGGCACTAAAGAGTTGTATAACTTATTCCCTAAAGGTCCTGCTAAACAAGCGGGTAAAGTTGCTGGCCTTCCAGAAACTAGACGTAAAGGTGGTTACTAAGCATTAAGCTTTTTAACTTAATAAAAAAAGGCGCTCATTGAGCGCCTTTTTTATTGGTTTAAATATTTTCTTAAACTTCAGTAATATCCATGCCTGCTGAATTAGCTAAATCAACAAAATTGGGAAAAGAGGTCATGACATTATCTACCCCATTAATTTCAATAGGATAAGCACACCTTAAAGAAGCAATGGCAAAAGCCATTGAAATACGATGATCATGATGAGATTCAATGATTGATGTTGGTTCTTTAAATTCACCGCCTTGAATTTTAATGCCGTCGTCTAGCACTTCATTTTTAACACCTAAAATATCTAAGCCATCAGCCATTACTTGAATGCGGTCTGATTCCTTAACTCTGAGCTCTTTAGCACCTGTTAGGATTGTCTCCCCTTGGGCGCAACTAGCAGCAATAAACACCGCTGGAAATTCATCAATTGCTAATGGCACTAAAGCTTTAGGGATTTGAATGCCTTTTAACTCTGATGATTTAATACGAATATCTGCTAATAATTCACCACCGATTTCGCGCTCATTAAAAAGTGTTAGATTTGCACCCATTAACTTTAGAATGTCAATCACACCGGTTCGAGTTGGATTAATATTAACACCCATTAGCGTGATGTCTGATTTTGGTGCAATACAAGCTGCCACCATGAAAAATGCAGCAGAAGAAATATCACTCGGAACTTGTATTGCAGTTGCACTAAGTTTGCCACCACCTGTAAGGCACATCTGATTATCATTAACACGAACATCATAGCCTAGGCCTTTTAACATACGCTCTGTATGATCGCGAGTTGGTGCTGGCTCAGTAACACAAGTATCGCCATCGGCGTACAAACCCGCTAGTAAAACACAAGATTTGACTTGGGCTGATGCTACTGGTAAATCATAATGAATACCTTTTAAGGATTGTCCGCCAGTAATCTTAAGGGGTGGCTTACCATCGTTACTTTGAATGACTGCACCCATATCTTTTAACGGGTTTATCACTCTATCCATCGGTCTTTTAGAAAGCGACTCATCGCCGACTAATTCACTATCAAATGCTTGAGCGGCTAGAATGCCAGACATTAAGCGTATAGAGGTACCTGAGTTTCCCAAATCTAGTGGTTTTTCCGGATTTTTTAAGCCATGAATACCAACACCATGAATAGTAACATTATCATCTTCACGCTCAATTTTAACCCCCATAGCTTGAAAAGCCTTAAGGGTTGATAGCGCGTCCTCACCTTCTAAAAATCCTGAAACTTTTGTCACACCTTCACTTAAGGAGCCGAGCATGATAGATCGATGAGAGATAGACTTATCACCTGGAATTTTTAACTCACCCGACAAAGTTGTCGCCGGTTTTGCAATAAACTTACTCATAATATTTAGTCTTTTAACCAGCTATCTCTTGCAGATTTTGCATCAAGGAATAGTTTTTCTAGTTCTTTTGGTTGTTGATTTTTAATTAAATTAGCGACCTTATCTAGGCTTTTTTGATAGCCTTCAATGTGCTTAACTATTTGATCTGAATTATTAATACAAATATCTCGCCACATAACCGCATCACTTGAAGCTATTCGAGAGAAGTCTTTAAATCCGCCTGCTGCATATTTACACGCTTCTGGATTACTTGATATCAAATAATCCATGAGTGAAAAAGCTAACATATGAGGTAGATGTGACGTCATGGCTAATAAGTCATCGTGTTTAATTTCATTCATAATTTCTATTTTCGCGCCCACACTTTCCCATAAATCACTCACTGTAACAACAGCTTGAGTATTGGCATTTTTGCCTGGAGTAATAATGACACGCCTATGATTAAATAAAGTTGCGTCAGCTGCTTCAACGCCACTGCGCTCTTTGCCGGCAATTGGATGTGCAGGAATAAAATTTTCAGGCATATGTCCAAATACTTGCTTAGCAATTTGAACAATACTTCCTTTAGTGCTACCCACATCAGTAATAATCATTTTTTCGTTAACATGTGGCTTGATCATTTCTAGTATTGCTTTAAAACTATTAACTGGGGTGGCAATCAGCACCAAATCTGCGCCATCAAGTGCTTTAGCGATGTCAAGTGTGTACTCGTCAATAATATTTAGCTCTTTTGCTTTGGCTAAGTTATTCTCATCCCTGCCAAATCCTACAATACTAGCAACTTTATTAGCTTTTTTTAAGCCTGCAGCAAATGAGCCACCAATCAACCCAACACCAATAATACAAATCTTATTCATAATAATGATTTTAACGCATCTAGGAAATCTGAAATTTCTCTTGAGGTGCCTATTGACACTCGCAAGTAGTTTTTCATTTCAACTGGACGAACAATAAATCCGAGTTCTAATAATTGCTGATAAAGTTTGACTGAATCATCAACTTTAACGGAAATAAAATTGGCTGATGAGGGGATGTAGGACAATCCTAGTTTGTCAAATCCTTGCTCTAATTGCTTAAGTCCGTTATTGTTAGCTATCACTGAGCGTACTAAATGAGATTGGTCGCCCAAGGCTGCAACAGCTGCTACTTGAGCCACATGATTAACATTAAAAGGTTGGCGAATGCGATTAAGATAATCCGCAATTTTTTCACTTGAAACACAATAGCCCACTCTTAAACCTGCCAAGCCATAAGCCTTAGAAAATGTACGAGTGATGATTAAATTTTCAAATTCTGCAAGCCAGCCAATAGCTCTATCAGCATGATCAAGATATTCAAAATATGCCTGGTCTAATACAACTGCAATAGAATTTGGAACGCGTGATAAAAAAGCATGAACCGCTTCATCAGAGAGTAAAGTGCCTGTTGGATTATTAGGATTGGCAATAAAGATAAGCTTGGTTTTATCAGTAATTGCTAACAGCATAGCTTCTAGATCATGGCCAAAATCTTTTGATTTCGTAACAACAGCAGTTGCACCTAAAGCTTGAGTAGCTAGTGGATATACAACAAAAGCATACTCTGAAAAAATAACCTCATCAGTTGAAGAACAAACATAAGCTTTAGCAATTAACTCCAAAATATCATTTGAGCCATTGCCTAATGTGATCATGTCTGCCGACACATCAAGATAATTGCTAATTGCTCGTTTTAGCTCAAAGCCATTTCCATCTGGATAGCGATCCACTTCACTCACAGCTTTTTGCATTGCCTCAAGGGTTTTTTGACCAACGCCCAGCGGATTTTCGTTACTGGCTAACTTGACGACGCGCTTAAGCCCGTATTCCCGCTGTAATTCACTAATTGGCTTGCCGCCCTGGTAAGGCTTTAAGCCCTTAACTACCTCACAAACACTCATAATATAGCAATAGGATATGAACCTAAAATACTCACTTTAATTACTCTTTTTTCAACTTCAGCTAAGGCAATTTTCACTTTATCATCGTCTTGATGACCTTCAATATCGATCAAAAATAAGTACTCCCACTTCACACCAGGAATTGGGTGACGTGCTAGCTGCATCATATTAATACCTTGCTCTTTAAAAGGTTCAAGCAAATCAAATAACGCGCCAGATTCGTGTTTAGTAACAACCAAAATAGAGGTTTTATCTTTACCTGAAGGCTCTATAGATTCTTTGCTGAGTATCAAGAATCGAGTCGTATTACCAGCTTTGTCCTCAATATTTTTAGCCACCCTCTCTAGCTCATACAAACTTAAAGCGGCTTCTGAGGCAATGGCAGCAGCGCCCACTTCGTCTTTAACCATTCGAGCAGCTAAAGCATTAGAGGCGACCGCTTTTAATTGAGCATTGGGATAATGATTTGCTAACCATCGCTGACATTGATCAAGCGCTTGTTGATGTGCGTAAATCGTTTTAATTTCAATTGATTGATCAGCACTCATGAGCTGATGCTGAATAGATATTTCCACTTCACCACAAATCTTAAGGTCTTGTGAATAAAGCATATCTACCGTACCACCAATAACGCCATTTGATGAATTTTCAATTGGCACCACGCCATAATGTGCATTGCCTTTTTCAACTTGATGAAAAATCTCGTCAATACTAGCGCAATCAAGTGTGGAGACAGCGTGACCAAAATGTTTTAAAGCAGCCTCTTGGGTGAATGTTCCTTCAGGGCCTAAGTAAGCAATATTAAGAGGCTGCTCTAGAGCAAGACAAGCTGACATAATTTCACGAAAAATATGTGCCATGTCTTTGTCTTTCAGTTGGCTTTTATTACGCTCAATAATAGAGCGTAATACTTGAGCTTCTCGCTCAGGTCGATAGAACACGCTATTAATATCATCCGCTCTTTTAACTGTCGCAACTTCGCCCGCTAAATCAGCTCGCTTGCCGATAAGCGTTTGCACTTGTTGATCAAGCGCATCAATTTCAACTCGTAATTCTGCTAATGTTTTCTTACCCATGTTGCCTTTCAAAATCAGTCATAAATTCAATTAGTGCATCCACCCCACTTTCAGGCATGGCATTGTAAATACTGGCACGCATCCCGCCCACAGACTTGTGACCCTTTAGTGCTAATAAGTTAGCATTATAAGACTTTTCTAAGAATAGTTTATTAAGACTGTTGTCTGCCAATATAAATGGAACATTCATCCATGAACGATATTTAGGGTTAACAGGGTTTGAATAGAAATCAGAACTATCAATTGCCTGATAAAGCTTGCTAGCCTTACGATCATTAATTTGTGACATGGCTTTAATTCCGCCCTGAGCTTTTAGCCACTCAAATACAAGTCCAGCTGTATACCAGGCAAAGGTTGTTGGCGTGTTAAACATAGAATCGTTATCAGCTTGTGTTGAATAATCAAACAATATGGGCTGTTTAGCCACGACATCACCAATTAAGTCTTCTCGTACGATAACAATGGTTGCGCCTGCTACACCGATATTTTTTTGTGCGCCCGCATAAATAACACCAAACTTAGATACATCAATCTCTCGCGACAATATTGATGATGACATATCTGCCACAACTGGCATATCCACTTCTGGAATGAAATCAAATTCCAAGCCGGCAATAGTTTCATTGGGTGTGTAGTGGAGGTATGCTGCAGACTCATCAATATGCCAGTTTGAAAAATCTTCAATATCGGTAAATTTATTCACGCTACTATCTGTGCAGATATTTACATCGCAATAGCGCTGCGCCTCTTCAATTGCCTTAACTGACCAGTGTCCAGTATTGGCATAATTAGCTTTAGTTTTACCGCGCAATAAATTAATCGGCACCATAGAAAATTGTGATGATGCGCCGCCTTGTAAAAATAAGACTTTGTAGTTACTAGGAATGTTCATCAAATCGCGTAAATCTTGCTCAGCTTTTTGAGCCACCTGCATAAAATCAACACCACGATGAGATATCTCCATCACTGATGCTTTGGCATTGCCATACTCCAATAATTCTTCTTGAATCTGGCACAATACTGATTTAGGTAGCGCTGCCGGACCAGCGCTAAAGTTATATATTTCACTCATTGACATTATTTCCCAAATAATTCTGTAATAAATTTAGCCCTTATTTTACGTCAATATTAGCTAAATTTTTCAAGGATACAACCTCAATAATCTGTTCTAGATCAATCATAGCTAACACATGGTTTTTATTAATTTTAAATCATATTAACAATAGTCTATAATCTCGCTCACTTGATTATGGAAGTGGGTGCCAATCCCACGCTGTCCTCGCAACGGTATTTTTCTTTACGAAATCAGTCCGATACATAATCTTTTTTTAATCTCACGAAGGATGACTATCATGAAATTCACACAACTCTGCGTGGTTGCTGCAGTATCAGCACTAACTTTCTCTACCGCATCGAATGCAGTATTAGGCCCTATTCCTATTTATTTAAATACTGAATACAGAACCGAATCCCCTGTGATTGGATCCATTGCATCGACACTTAGCTTTAATGCTGATGATATTAAAGCAACAGGTGCTAATTCATTCATAGAATTCTTAGAAACCGTTCCAAGTGTTGAGATGTGGACAGGAAATGTCCCAACTATTTTTATGCGTGGTGGACCCTCAAATCATACTTTGGTTATCGTTGATGGCGCCAGAATGAATCCACCAAATTCTACAAATGGTGCAGTTGAATATGGGCTGACAGATATCATACTGAATGATATTGAAAAAATAGAAATTGTTAAAGGTTCGGGTTCTGTTTTATATGGCTCTTCTGCAACATCAGGTGTTATTGCTATTACTACTAAAAAAGGTGCAGAAGGAAAACATACAACAGTGAGTACTAAATTTGGCACAAATAATGCTAAAACTTATGCGCTATCAGCAAGTAGTGGCAGTAAAAATGGCTTTGTTAGATTTACTCATAATAACCATTCAACAGATGGTATTAACGCCCGTTCAGATGATTCTACTAACGAAAAAGATGCTAGTAGTAGCCACTCCACACAAATTAAATTTGGTACTAAAAAGTTTGATATCAGTTACTCAAAGAATGGAAATAGAATTGAATACGACGATCAATTTGGCGGCTCAAATGATCAATACCTTACTAGGGACTCATCCAAAATATCAATCAACGCTCAGAAAAAGAATAGTGATACCTGGAAAACAAAGTTTCATTTCTCGCAAATAGATGCAGTGAGAAAAGCGTATAAAGATGGTATTTTTGCTTGGGGTGGTGATGGTGACGATTTTAGAAATACAACTATAACTGCTATTAATGATATTAACATTGGTAACGCCTTATTAAATATTGGCTTATCCCAATCTGAAGATAAAAATATCAAATCTAGTTCAAAGATTACTAGTAAAGATTTATATGCAAATTGGCAGCAAACTTTTAATAACATTAATATTAACACAGGCGTTCGCTATATTAACCATAGCAAAGCTGGCAATGAAATAATTTACAATTTAGGAGCCTCTAAGCACTTTGAAAATACCCTTAAACTAACTGGTATTTATGGAACATCCTTCAATACTCCAACTTTAGGCCAATTAGCTGGTAATTCTAATCTTAGACCAGAAACATCAAAAAATATTGAGTTAGGTTTAGAAAAGCAGCATACTTGGGGATTCTCTAGCATTAAAATTTACAATAACTCAAGTAATAACGCATTTCGTAGTGATGGCACAACAAGCTGGGTCTATGAAAATGTAGGAAAATTGAAAACAAAAGGCATTGAGTTATCTCTAAACACCAACATTGCTGGCTATGATATCGACTTTGGTCATAACTACAATACAAGCAAAGAGAATGACAGAGTTTTACAAAGCATTAGAAGACCAAAAAATACTACACACCTTACAATTGGTAAGCAGTATGGTAAATTTAACTCAAAAACTCAGGTTATTAAAAAATCATCTAGCTTGGATAATGGTGATATTAGATTAGATGGCTATACATTGATTAATTTATCAACTAATTATGACATTAGTGATAGGGCTATAGTAGCACTGAGAATTAAGAATGCAGCTAACAAAAAATATTCAGTTGCAAATAAATACAATCAACTTGGTAGGATGATTGAATTGGGACTAGACTTTAACTTCTAAAAAACACTTTGATACTAGAGCTTTACCGATTGACAGCAAGATTGACTATAATAAAAAAACACTAATCAAGAACTAAAAGGAAATAAGATGACAGATCAAATTAACAAAACTAAAGCACTATTTGCTGTATTTATTATGGTACTTTTAATGATTGCTACGCGTGGGCATGCCAATTGGCTATCAAGCATTATTCATTTGCCGGACTTTACTATCCCTGCACTATTTATCGCCGGTATCTACTTGCGACAATTCTGGGTAGCTTTTTTAATTATTATCAGTGCCATTGCAATTGATAACTACGCAATTGTTTATGAAGGTGTTAGTGCTAACTGTATCACCCCTGCTTATAGCGTATTACCATTTACTTACTATGCAATCTTTTGGGTTGGCAAATACATTGGTAGTTTAAATATTGATACGAGCATTATCAAAAATGCATTGATTATTATTGTAGCAACGAGTGCTCAATGGCTAGTAGCAACATCAAGCTATTATTTCTTTACTGCCACTTATGCAAAAACTGGTTGGACTAATTTCCCTGCTTATATGTCGCAATGGTCAATGGCTGAAATTCTGCCTGTTTTATATTGGATGGTGGCTATATCTATCGTGTTTACACTTAATCATCGTTACTCATTTATTCCATATTTCTCTTCACAGAAAAGCTAGATAACAATTTATGCCTGAAGATCAGTCTAAAGATACTTCTTATAAACAGCGCATGCAGCGCAAAAAGGCGCATATTGATTCTCGTATAGAAGAAGCTAATATTGACAAAGGTATTATTGTATTACTCACCGGTAATGGCAAAGGTAAATCCTCTTCTGCTTTAGGTATGGTTTGCCGGGCACTAGGCTATGATATGAAAGTCGCCATTGTCAAGTTTTTAAAAGGTGTGCAAGATACCGGTGAAGATGCATTCTTAGCCAAACAGTCTAATGTGCAAACTGTGTTTATGAAAACCGGCTTTACTTGGGATACGCAAGACAAAGAATATGACACAGCTATGGCTGTTGAAACTTGGACCAAGGCTGAAAAATATCTTAACGACTGGTTGATTGATCTAGTAGTGCTTGATGAGCTAACCTATATGATTAGCTATAAATACCTAGACGAACAACAGATTTTAACTGCACTTAACAATCGCCCTAAAAATCAACACGTGGTTATTACCGGCCGAGCAGCGTCTGAAAGTTTAGTTGATATTGCTGATACGGTGAGTGAAGTAAAAGACATTAAGCATGCCTTTAGAGAAAATATTAAAGCACAAAAGGGTATTGATGTTTAAAGCTTAATATCTTTTCTTGCAATAAATTCAAGCACTGTGGCGTTAATGCAATATCTTGGCTTTCCATTCGGTCCATCACTAAACACATGTCCCAAATGAATGTCTGAGCTTTTCGAGCGAATTTCTGTTCGTTTCATGCCAAGGCTGTTATCGGCTTTTTCATACACTTCACCCTCTACTGGCTTGGTAAAAGACAACCATCCAGATTTTGAATTAAAACGATCACGGGTGTCAAATAAAGGCCTGCCAGATAATTTATCAATAAACACGCCATCAGGTGTGTTTTTAAAAATCTCATATTGCTTACAAAAACGCCCATCTGTTGCATCGTCAAATGCGACGTTAAAAGCCTCAGAGTCTTTGCCTAATTTAAACTCGCCTAAAGCCTTATAAAATTCACTAGGCGTCATATAGCCTTGTTTAGCCCAAACCTCTTTTGCATTTTTAATAAAGAAAATGGTCGGTGTTGCCCAGGTTGGTGTTTTTAAATCAAAGCCTTTTAAAGCCGATGTTGGTGCGCTTCTAAGTGGAATACTGCCTTTATATTTTGATGTGACTTCTTTTTCAAATTGCAGACAATATAAACACGAGCCTTTGTCTTCTGCTTCGATCACTAAAATTTCCATCCCACCAAGTGGCTCAATTAATTTATGCACCACTGGCTTTTTCATAGTTTGGTCAAATTTAACTCCAGTTGAATGATTAGGACAGTATCCATTTGGATTTTTTAATAAGTAGTCTTGATGATAGTTTTCTGCAGGCCAGAACTTATCCAGCTTTTTAATTTCTGTCACAATTTTGCCGTAACCTTTAGCGTTTAATAGCTTTTGAAATTTTTGCCCAGTGCTTAAAGCGATTGCTTCTTGGTCTTTTGTTGTCCAGTAAAGTGCTGATCGGTAATTATCGCCAATATCATTACCCTGGCCATTGACTTGAGTTGGGTCGTGTATTTCCCAAAAATTATTAATCAATTTTTCTGTAGAAACAATATCAGAATTGTAGGAAACCTTGACAACTTCAGTGTGATTAATTAGCCCCTGCTCTGGCGTTAATTCATCATCATTAGTAATGCCAATATTTTTTAAAAAACTTGTAAAGCCTGAGCTTTTTAGATTTTTGTTTTTTAAAACTTCATCATAGGTCGGGTTGTCATAATTACCTCCAGCATAGCCAGAAACTACTTGAGTAACACCATCGATCCTTTCAAAGTTTTGTTCTACACCCCAAAAACACCCTGCTGCAAATACAATTTCCAATATCATTCTCGCTCTCTTTAATAATAAATAACTTTAATTATTATATTACGGATCAAGTTAGTAATAAATATCAAATGCTTACAATTAAACTACGTGTTTTCATTTATATAATATAGAGCTTAATACGAAAATTTCATAAGTAATATTTGCTAGATAAATCACTCTTAAACTTTAAGTCATCTAGAATATAAAAACAGAATAAAATTAGCATTTATGATTTTATTTATACGCATCTTTGTACTACTAATTTTATTTTACTTACCAGCCCATGTAAGTGCTGAAGTAAAAAATCGAGTATTGTTTTTAGGAGATTCTTTAACTGAAGGATTTGGACTTAACCCTAGTCAGTCATATCCACAGTTATTGCAAAAAAAATTACAAGAAAATGGCTTTTCAATTAAAGTTATTAACTCAGGCGTTAGTGGTTCTACTTCGGCCAGCGCAGTTTCTAGACTGCGATGGCTGTTACAAACAAAACCTACTCATTTGGTTTTAGCCTTAGGGGCTAATGATGGCTTACGTGGACAGCCTGTCAAAGCTTTGCGTGAAAACTTAAAGAAGGCTATTGTTTTGGCAAAATCACAAGAATTAGAGGTGCTATTACTAGGCATGCGCGTACCTCCAAATTATGGATTAAAGTATTCTAAAGACTTTTTTGATAGCTATCAAATAGTTGCTGATTTAACAGATGTCACTCTATTACCCTTCTTACTGAAAAACATTGCGGGCAAGTCCAGTTTAAACTTAGCAGATGGCATTCATCCTAATGCAAAAGGACACAGTATTATGGCGGAAAATATTTACCCATTTCTTAAAGTACAATTACTAAATTAAATGATTACAGTTAACCAGTTGTTTAAAACTTACCAGTTACCATCGGGCGATGACTTACCTGTATTGCGTAACGTCAACTTTACTATTGAAACAGGTCAATCAGTAGCTATTACAGGAACTTCAGGAAGTGGTAAAACAACATTGTTGTCTTTATTGGCAGGGATTGATAACGTTTCTTCGGGTAATATTGTAATTGATGCAGAAGAGATAACCTGCATGAGTGAAAATCAGTTGACAAAATTTCGCTCCAAAAAACTTGGATTTATTTTTCAAAGTTTTTATTTACTGCCTCACTTAAACGTATTAGAAAATGTTGCCTTGCCGCTTGATATCGTTGCAAAGGATGATGCTAATGATAAAGCTAAAGAACTCTTAAAACTAGTGGGGTTGTCTAGCCGACAAGATGCTTTACCTAATAAACTGAGCGGTGGAGAAAAGCAACGAGTAGCGATCGCTAGGGCTTTAATCAACGAGCCTAAAGTTATTTTTGCAGATGAGCCTACTGGTAATTTAGATTTAGAAACAGGGCAAATTATTACAAACCTGCTGTTTAATTTAGTGCAATCAAAAAACTTGACCTTGCTTCTTGTAACACATGACTTGGCGTTGGCTAATCGTTGCGACAGAGAATTAAAACTAACAAATGGTCAATTAGATGACGTTTAACCGTCTTTCTTTTTTAAGTCGTTACGCTCTAAAAGAATTATTCAATAATCGATTTTTTTCGATTTTTTTTGCCGTTAACCTTTGGCTCGGACTAGTAGGCTTTGTTTTTATTGGAAATATTGGCGTAGGCGTTGATAAATACTTCAATCATAATTTAAAAAAAATTCTCAATGGTGATTTGCAAATTTCTAGCCGTCAAGTTTTACCGCAAGATCTTTCTAAAAAAGTAGAAAATTTCTTATCCAAAAATAACTCTAATTTTGAAATAACGCAAACCATTAGCCTTTTCTCTATGGTTAACAGTACCAAACAAACGGCTTTATTCAATGTTCGGGGTATTGATAAAAAATTCAACTTATACAGTGATTTTGCCATTCAAAATGGTGAAGTTAATAGTACATCTATTGGTGATAGTTTATTAAAAAAGCAAGGTGTTTGGCTTGATAAAGAGAGTATGCAATTATTACAGGTCAAAGTTGGTGATAAGCTCAAAATTGGAAATACTTCATTTACTATTAATCAAACAATTAGTCGCTTACCTCAAATGGGGAGTGCTTTTAGTGCTTTTGTTCCTACTGTATACATCCATCGCCAATATATTAAAGATACTGGTTTATTAATGCTGGGAAGTAGGGTGTCTTCTAGTATTAACATTAAGTTACCAAATGTGCAATCAATTGATAGTTTAAAGCAAGAACTCATTTCATTAATCTATCAGTATTATCCAAATGCTGACGACCTCCGCGTACGTAGTTTAAAAGATGCCAGTGAACGACTAGATGTATTATTAGAATACATTGCTGGTTTTTTAAATTTAGTTTCCTTGGTTGCCTTATTTTTATCTGGCATTGGTACAGCTTTTTTATTTAGAAATTATGCTTTAAAGCGTCTTAAAAGTTCAGCTATTGCAGTTTGTTTAGGCTTGTCTAGCAAGCAATCTAACATTATTATGTTAATACAATTATTACTATTAGCGTCAGTTGCTGGTATTTTGGCTGTAATCTTTGGCGGATTGTTAAGCTATATCTTTAGTATTTACTTTTCAGATTTTATTGGTGATTTTCAATTTGTCTTATTCGATTTCACCACTGCATTAGCTGGACTTTTAATCGCTATTTTTTCGGCCATATTGTTTTCTTTGCCTACCTGGCTACAAGTTAGAAATATTAAGCCCATTATCTTACTCAAAAGCGAAGGCGTTCCAGTAGTTAGTCAAAATAAAAGACAGTGGCTTTTTTACTTGCCTGGGTTGATTTTTTTCTGGTTAGTGGCAGCTTATTTAACAAACTGGATACAAGGTAGTTTTTTTATATTGGTATTTTGCTTTGTCCTATTAATTTTGATTGGCTGTGTGTCACTTATTTGTCATTTTTCAATGTGGCTTAGCAAAAGACACAAAGGCACTTACAAAATGGCATTACGACAAATTGCACGACATAGAAATGCTACTATTTCATCCGCTACAGCAATAGCTTTAGGTGTATTTCTAATGGCAATGATCCCACAAATATCTATGGGTATCAGTGATGAAATAAAGCAACCAAAAGATGCATTATTGCCTAATTACTTCCTCATTGACATTCAAGAAGATCAGCTTAAAGGCTTGGAAAAGCTAATCGTGGAATATGGATTAAGGTTAGATCATGTTTCACCATTAGTTCGTGGCCGATTAACACATGTTAATGATGAGTCTGTTGGACGGCGCTATGAAAATCCTGAACAAAAAAAACAAGGACTCTTGCGAGCTTTTAATCTTAGTTACCGTCAAAAGCTACTCCCTTCTGAGAAAATTGTTACTGGTAAGTCTTTTGATGAATACACCCTGGAATCTCCTGCGCAAGTATCAATTGAAGAAAAATTTGCTAAACGTAACGGTCTAAAAATTGGTGATCGTTTAATTTTTGATATTCAGGGTATTGCTCTAGAAGGTGTCATCCAAAATTTACGCAGTGTTAAATGGAATAGTTTTCAGCCTAATTTTTTTGTTTTATTTCAAACTCAGGCATTGATATTGGCACCAAAAACCTATATTGCTAATATCCCTAGTATCAAAGATGAAAATAAGTTTCAGTTTAGAAAAGCATTGGTAGAAGCATACCCAAATATTTCAGCAATTGATATTCAAAAGCTAATTGACTCCACTTTAAGTATTGGTGCAAAAGCTTTAGAGTTGATTCTATTTTTAGCAACCATTACTTTCCTATCTGGAATGATGGTGGTTTTTTCAATTTCTATTATGCGCGCTTATGAGAAAAAAACAGAATTATCACTACTGAAAACCCTTGGTATGTCTTCCTTATCTTTGCAAAAACTTGTGTTAATTGAGTTTTCTTTACCCGCAATTATTGCACTGTTTATTGGAATAATACTAAGTATCTTAGTTTCGTTTGCATTCTCATACTTAACATTTGAACGAATTTTTGAAGTTCATTTCGATGCGCTTGCGATTGTTTTGTTGTTAGCCACCCTCTTGATTATGGTTTTGGCTTGGCTGGTTGGTGGCTATGTATCTAGAATCAAACCTTTGCAAAATTTACGTGATGACCAATCTTGAATTAAGATTACTTTTAAAAATTACGTATTCTCACTCATGTATTGCAGAGCTTGGTATAGATATTCCACAGGAACGATTTTTAAGCCTTTAGGGGCTTTTTTAGGTAAATTACCCTTTGGTATGATGGCTAACTTGAAGCCGTGCTTTTGAGCCTCTGACAAGCGTTCAATCGCATTATAAACTGGACGAACCTCGCCCGTTAAGCCCACTTCGCCAAAAGCGATCCAATCATTCGGAATTACCTTATCTCTAAGACTCGACATAATAGCTAGCATCACTACCAAATCAGAGGCAGTTTCATTCACTTTAATACCGCCTACCACATTGACAAATACATCTTGGTCATGGGTGGCAACACCACCATGTTTATGTAGCACAGCGAGTTGTAAAGCTAGGCGGTTTTGCTCTAATCCTACACAGATGCGCTTTGGATTGCCACTTGCCTGGTCAACCAAAGCTTGCACTTCAATCATTAGCGGGCGAGTCGCTTCTCGCGTTACCATCACCATAGATCCTGGTGACGGCTTAGCTTGGTTAGATAAGAAGATAGCTGATGGATTTTCAACTTGTTTTAAGCCTGTTTCACCCATTGCAAAAACACTGATTTCATTCACTGCACCAAAGCGATTTTTTACCGCACGAATAATACGATAGCGCCCGCCTGCATCACCCTCAAAATAAAGCACCGTATCTACCATATGCTCAAGTATTCTTGGGCCTGCTAAAGCACCACCCTTGGTTACGTGGCCAATCATGAGTAATATTGTGTTGGTTTGCTTGGCATATTGGGTTAGTTGCGCTGCACAATCACGCACTTGAGTAACGGAACCTGGTGCAGAAGATGAGCCGTCAGTGACCATGGTTTGGATTGAATCAATCACAATAACTTTAGGTCGCACCTCTTTAGCAAGCTTAATAATTTTTTCTAAATGAGTTTCACTTAAAAGTAAGATATCCTCTTTAATGCTCAATCGAATTGCTCGATCACCAATTTGCTCAGCTGACTCTTCACCACTGACATACAAAGTAGTATCAGTTTTGTTAATAGCCGCCATTACTTGCAAAATTAATGTAGATTTACCAATCCCAGGATCACCACCAATTAACACCACAGAGCCATCTACTAAACCGCCACCCAAAGTGCGATCAAGTTCACTAAGCCCAGAGCTAAGTCTGGTTCTATTTTCAGATTTAATGGCTGATAGGTTTTGAACTTTTGAAGGTGGAAGGTCTTTTAAACTTTCAGGTTTCGAGGAAGTTGCTTGAGACAAAATAACTTCTTCTAAAGAATTCCAAGCTTTACAATCCAGACATTGGCCAGCCCATTGATGGTGCGAAGCGCCACATTCTCGACAAACGAATTCAATTTTTGTTTTTGCCATTTTTATACTAGCGTTATTTATTCATGAGTTTGTCAATCTCATTTTTAAAAGCTTCAATATCTTGAAATTGTCGATAAACCGAAGCAAAACGAATATAAGCCACTTCATCAAGTTCCTTAAGTTCTTCCATTACCCATTCGCCAATCTTTTTAGAAGGCACTTCACGGTCTGCTTGGGTCATGAGCTTGCGCTCAATACGCTGAATTGAAGTTTCGATTTGTGAGGTTTTAACAGGACGTTTTTCTAGCGCTTTTAATAAGCCAGAACGTAGCTTCTCTTCACTAAAAGATTCTCTAGATTCATCACTTTTAATTAAGCGTGGAAGATTAAGATCTACTGTTTCACGGGTTGAATAGCGCTCACCACAAGACGTACATTCGCGACGACGACGCACTTGCGAGCCGTCATCAATTAAACGTGTGTCTAATACTTTGGTATCGTCAGACTGGCAAAATGGACAGCGCATTCTCCCCCTTAATGTTTATTATTTACACCCATCAAGTGGGTACTAAAAAGAGTAAACCGGATGCTTGGCGCAAACTTCGGCAACCTTCACTTTAACTTCATCAATCACTGATTCATTACCAAGGTCATCACAAATATCACAAATCCACATTGCAAGATCACGACACTCCTGTTCGCCAAATCCACGAGTTGTAACTGCAGGCGTGCCAACACGAATACCACTGGTCACAAATGGAGACTGAGGATCATTTGGCACTGCATTCATATTAACTGTAATATGTGCACTGCCTAGTGCTGCATCAACTGCCTTACCCGTTAAACCTTGATCAATAAAACTGACCAGAAATAAATGATCATCTGTGCCGCCAGAAACAACATCAAAACCTCGTTCAATAAATGTATTTGCCATTGCTTGTGCATTAACTTTAACTTGCTTTTGGTAAACCTTATATTCAGCACTCATTGCTTCTTTAAAGCACACCGCTTTAGCTGCAATAACGTGCATCAAAGGTCCACCCTGAATACCTGGGAAAATTGCTGAATTTAATTTTTTCTCAATTTCAGGATTAGATTTGGCAAGAATCAAGCCACCACGAGGACCGCGAAGTGTTTTATGCGTTGTAGTGGTGGTTACATCTGCAATACCAACTGGAGATGGATACTCACCCGCTGCAACTAAACCGGCAACATGCGCCATATCTACTAGTAAATAAGCACCGATCGAATCAGCAATATCTCTAAAACGCTGCCAATCGACAACGCGTGAATAAGCTGAAAAACCTGCGATAACCATTTTTGGCTTATGCTCTTTTGCTAAAGCTTCAACTTGGTCATAATCAATCTCGCCTGTCTCTTCAACTAAGCCATATTGGATAGCATTAAAATTTTTGCCAGAAAAAGAAGGCTTTGCACCATGGGTTAAATGTCCGCCGTGTGCAAGGCTCATGCCTAAGATAGTATCACCCGGTACTAATAGCGCCTGGAAAACAGCTGCATTTGCTTGCGAGCCTGAGTGAGGCTGAACATTAGCATAATCTGCATTAAATAATGCCTTGGCACGATCAATAGCTAATTGCTCAACCACGTCCACATGCTCACAACCACCATAGTAACGCTTTCCAGGATAACCTTCAGCGTATTTATTAGTTAGCTGCGAGCCTTGCGCTTCCATCACTGCCAGTGATGTGTAGTTTTCACTGGCAATAAGCTCAATATGCGCCTCTTGACGAGCCGTCTCTGCAATAACTGCATCAGAAATTTCAGAATCAACAATGGCTAAAGTTTGGGATTTATTGAACATAGGCCTCTCCTTTTTTAATATTTTGTTTGGATTTTAATTTAATAATTTTAACTCATAATTATAAATATAACGACCAAAGTAAACGCCCATGTTGTAAAAATAAGGGAATTATGAAAATCAATCAAAATAAGCACTTTTAAAGCTTAAATTTGCCTAAAAAATGCATATAAAGTGCCATTTTTAAACATTAAATGCTGTTTTATAGCTAAAAATAGCCACTTAAGAGCAATATGTTAAAAAATTTAAGAAATTTCAAGAATTGAATGCTAAAAGCACCTAAACATAAAAAAGCCGCAAACTAAATACTTAGTTTGCGGCTTTTATAACAATAATTTATTTAAAAATTATGGCTTCTTAGGTGTTTGGTATGGCACTTCAGTGTGAACAGAATCCCATTCAGTTGTGTAACCAACGTGAAAACCTGCAGGTACTTCACCGTCTACTGTTTTTTGTGTTGTTGTAACTTGGAAGCCTTTTTTACCTACTACACCAGTTGGAACCTTAGGTCTTTGCATTTGTCCGCTCATATTCTACTCCTAGAAAAACTTAAAGTATCCACTGTAAGAAACTACAGCTAAAAAATACTTTAATCAATAAAATTTATAATCCAATTAATTATACAGTGACAGATGCCAATAGTTCAATTTTTATCAAAAAATTATTCTATTTCGTGGATTTAAATATTGACTTTTTAATTAGCGTTATTTATAAAGTATTACAAACCGAGCAGTGCGCATCCTTACTGATCTTAACCGTTCTAAAATCAAGATTCATAGCATCCATTATCATCAGCTTCCCAATCAGCTGATCACCTAGATTTAAAACAACCTTAATAGCCTGTAGTGCTTGCATTGTGCCCATAACGCCTGCAACTGGTGCAAGAATGCCATTTTCTGAGCAATTTTCATGATTCTCACCCTCTTTAGGATACAAACACTGATAGCAAGGCTGGTCTGACTCATAACCTTTAAATACCGATAGTTGCCCTTCAAAACGAATAACTGCAGCAGATACTAGCGCTACTTTCTCTTGCACGCAAGCTGCGTTAATCTTAAAACGTGTTTCGAAATTATCCGTGCCATCTAAGACAATATCCGCTTTACTGACCCAAGTATTAAGATTTTTTTCGCTCAAATTTTTAAGCGTAGTGACTTTAATATTTGGATTAATGGCCAGCATTTTATCTTGAGCAGAGTCTACTTTGTATTGACCGATGTCTTGAGTATGGTGAACAACTTGGCGCTGAAGGTTTGATAATTCAACCTTGTCAAAATCTGCAATAATGATGTGCCCCACGCCTGCTGCTGCTAAATAAAGTGCGCTTGGCGAGCCCAATCCACCGACGCCGATTAACAACATAGTAGAGTCTAATAAACACTGCTGACCTTCAATACCAACCTGTGGCAGCATAATTTGACGAGAATACCTAAGTAGCTCCTGATCATTCATTATTGTCTTCTTTCATATATTGATCAAAATATTTGTCAAGCTTTGGCGCGATTAACAATTGACAATAAGGCTGATTAGAGTTGTTATTAAAATAGTTTTGATGATACGACTCTGCTGGATAAAATACATCCAGCACACTGACTTCAGTCACAATATTATCACCCAGGGTTTGGATATAGGTATTAGCAAGGTTTTTCTGTGCATCATTAGTGTAGAACACGCCAGAGCGATATTGCGTACCTCTGTCATTACCCTGCTGATTTAACGTAGTAGCGTCGTGTGTCGCAAAAAAGAAAACAAGTAATTGCTCGAAGCTCGCTTGAGATTCATCAAAATTAATCTTAACCACTTCAGCATGACCCGATGATCCAGTGCATATATCTGCGTAAGTTGGGTTTTGAGTCAAGCCGTTACAATATCCAGATTCAACGCTTGATACGCCTTTAATTCGTTGAAAGACGGCTTCAACACACCAAAAACATCCGCCGGCAAAATAAGCTGTTTGCATGTATGATTAAATTATTAATTCAAAAAATCATAGTATAGTCGATGAGTGCCAAAGAAGTAATAGCGCAACTTAAATCTTTCGCGAGCCTAGAACGCAAGAAAACCAATCAAAGGTTTTTTAAAACAGGTCCTGGGCAGTATTCAGAGCATGAGCAATTTATAGGCGTTCGAGTTCCGCAAATTCGTCTTATTGCAAAACAACATTTCAAGCAAATTGATTTTAGTGAAATTGATCAATTAATCATTAACCCTATTCACGAAGTACGCTTTTGTGCGCTGATCATATTAATGAACCAGTATCAAGCAAATAACCAAGAAACTGTTTTTAACTATTATTTAGATAACATTAGCTCTGTTAATAATTGGGATTTAGTTGACACTTCTGTGCCCGCTATTATTGGCGACTACCTAGTTAATCATTCAGAAAAAACTGCACTTCTTTTTAAATGGGCTAACTCAGATGATTTATGGGAAAGGCGAATAGCTATTGTTGCTACGTTTGCTTTTATTAGACAAAATCAATTTAAACTTACTTTAGCAATTAGCCAATTACTCCTTAAAGATCAAGAAGATTTAATACACAAAGCAGTGGGCTGGATGTTAAGAGAAGTTTATAAAAAAGATATAAACATCTGTATGACCTTCTTAAGAGAAAACTATGCACAACTACCCAGAACTACTTTAAGATATGCGATTGAACGCATGCCTGAGATTGATAGAAAAGCGTATTTAAAAGGAACTTTTTAATATGACCGAAAAAGCCCCGTACGAACATGGATATATGCTGAGCTTATTGCTTATCGCTATTGCTGGATTAATCTGGTTATTTACACCTTTTATTCCCGCTTTATTTTTAGCGTTGCTGATAGCTATCGCAACTTTAGATCTATATAGCAAACTCAAAAATCGATTATCAGCTTCTTATGCAGCACTATCGATGACGTTATTAGTGACGACAATTTTAATCTTACCACTAAGCTATATTTTGCTTGTAAGTGGTCTGGAAGTATCTACACTTATTCAAACCATTAATACAGATTTTAGTATTGATAAAATCCGTCAAATTCTCGAACAAACCATTTTAGGTCTGCCTTTTTCTGAGTCTATAAAAACAACGTTAAGTGCTACTATTAACAATAATCTAGAAAGTTTACTGATCAGTGTTAAAGATTTTTCGGTAGTTATTTTGAGTAGTATTTTATCTTTATCTTCTCATTTTGTATTTTTTTTGGTGATTAGTGTTTTTGCACTTTATTACTTTTATCTTGATGGTAAGAGCATCATTAAGCGTCTTAAAGATCTTTCACCTCTAGAAAACCGATTAGATGACATCCTGTTAAAACAATTTTCAAGCCTTTCTGTTACGTTGGTTGGAAGTGTTTTTAGTATTGCTATTTTGCAAGGGGTTATATTCTCTATCGCGGTAATAATAGTGGGCTTGCCTGCCTTGTATTTTGGTATCGCAATGGCGCTAGCCAGCTTTATTCCGGTGCTTGGTGGTTTGATTATCTGGCTACCACTCAGTGTATATCTTTATGCACAAGGTCAAACTACCGATGCACTTATCATTGTTTTATTTGGCGCTGTATTTATTGGCACCATTATTGACAACTTTGCCAGACCTTTAATTATCCAAAAATTTACCAAAACCAGTGATCAATCTAGTGCGCTAAACTATACCTTGATTACCGTATTATCAACGTTGGCCGGCATCATTCAGTTTGGTATTTTAGGTTTGTTTATTGGTCCAATTATTGCCGCTATGGCCATCAGTATTTTCGATGTTTACGCTATTAAATACGCAGATTCACTAGACAGGCTATAAACAGCTCTCTATCGATAAAATCGTAATCAGGTATAATCTCTCTTTTTAATTTACAAAAGAATCTATATGTTAAATAAATTAGTTGAATATATTAAAAACAACCATCCAGATACAAATGTTGATGCCTATCTAGATGCTAAATACATCCAACTAAACAATGCTCAGTTAAAGCAAATAGCTGATGCACTAGAGAGTGGTGAGCTAACGAGCACGCCTGCTTCAAGCTGTAGCGCTAATCATTTTATTTTTCATTTTGGCAGCACTATCATCTTATTGCAAAAAGATACAACAGAATCTAATACGATCTACACCGCTGAACTTGCCTGGGAAACTGATTTCTTATCAGTAAGATCGGTTAGAGATAAAGCTAAAGGTTTTTACTTTATCAATTTTGAAATTGATGATGATTATCAAACATCGTTAGTGGAAACTCATAAGATTATCGATGGTCATGTTCATAATGCTGAAAAGAATCAGCAAATCGTTGATAAGGTTATGCCGGTGTTAAAAGGTTTTATGAACGCTGTTAGCGATTAATTAGCAACCCTATCAAATCTAAATAATATCGATAAACTATAAGTCCTGTCACTTGTACCCCTTGCGGGGTATGAACGCTGTTAGCGATTAATTAAAAAGTTAGCCTATTTGGGTAAGCTTCTTAAGTTTTGGTCCCGCCTTAAAACTAACAACCTTTCGAGCTGATATTTCTACGGATTCGCCTGTTTTTGGATTTCTACCAGGGCGTGCGGCTTTTTCTCTAATAACAAAATTACCAAAACTAGACAGCTTGACTTCTTCGCCCGTGGCTAAAGTGGCCTGAATCTGATCAAAGAAATCATTGGTCAATTGTAAGGCTTGCGCATGCGTCATTTCTAACTCACGTACAAGTTCATCGGCGATATTTTTTTTACTTAACGACATTATCTTAGTGTGGCTGAAAATTTATCTTTCATTAAAGCTAGCACTTCATCTACTTTTGTATTCACTTCATCGTCAGCCAAAGTTGCCTCTAACGATTGGTAAGTTAAGCTTAATGCAACACTCTTTTTTCCAGACTCAATGTGCTCACCAGAATATACATCAAATAGGCTAACACTGACAAAATGCGTTTGCTTTAACTCATTAATACTTTGAGTTAATGCGGCAACTGGCGTAGCTTGATCAACCACAAGTGCAATATCTCTTTGCGCTTGTTGATAAGATGAGAAAGACTCATATTTGGCAATCTTTCCAGCTAAGATTGCGTTTAAATCAACCTCATACAAATAACACTTAGGCAGTGATAATTCTTTTTGAACTGCTGGAGATAATGCGCCGATCCAACCAACTTGCTCACCATTTAGGCTAATTTTAGCACTCTGGCCTTTTTGTAAAGCGGGATGTTCTGCAGCTTCAAAATCAAATGTTGCAGATGTAAAACTTAACAATGATTCAAGATCAGCTTTTGCATCAAAGAAATCAAGTGGTTGAAGCTCACTTGACCACTGAGCATCAAATCGATTACCCGAAACAATGCCGGCCAACTTGTTTGATTGCTCGTCAGCTTTCACACCATCAAAACACAAGCCAATTTCAAAGAATCGTGCATCTGTATGGCCACGTCTTTGATTAGACTCTACTGTTTGCAATAAGCCCGCCCAAAGTGAAGAGCGCATGGTGGACATGTCTGCTGAAATTGGATTTTTTAGCGTAATCTTTTTAGCCAATGGATTAATTAAATCTTGATACTTTTCAGAAATAAAACTATAGGTGATAACTTCTTGATAGCCACGACTAACCAAAGCTTGCATGACATCATATTTATCAATCTGCGCTTCTTTAATCACATTGATATTAGCATCTAATGATAATTTCTGAACAGGTAGTTTGTCATAGCCATATAGTCTTGCCAATTCTTCAATAAGGTCAGCAGGAATACGAATATCAAATCTAAAACTTGGTGGAATAATTGTCCATGAATTACTGGTTTTATCGCTAATCTCAAAATCAAGATTGATGAATTTCTCTTCAATCCAATTACTGTCTAATTCAAAACCTAATATTTTCTGAATTTTAGCTTGCGTAATAGTAATAGGCTCTAGCTTTGGCAAGGCTGACTCATCAACACTTTTTGTTATTTCACTTGCTTTACCGCCACAAATTTCTATAACCAATTGAGCGGCTCGATCAAGTGCTAACTCAGTAATATTAAAATCTACACCACGTTCAAAACGAAGCGATGATTCTGTATGTAGGCCATAATTTCTTGCTTTCCCGGCAATTGAGACTGGCTCAAAAAATGCACTTTCTAGTAAGATATCTGTTGTTGTTGTTTGAGTAGAGCTGGCTTCTCCGCCCATAACACCTGCAATAGCGAGGACAGATTTTGCATCAGTAATTACCAATGTGTCATCTTTTAACTCAACGGTTGAATCATTTAACAAGTCAACTGTTTCACCTAATTTAGCATTTCTAACTTGTATATCACCCTGAATTTTGGCTAAATCAAACGCATGCATAGGTTGACCTAACTCCATTAAAACATAGTTAGTCACGTCAACGACTGGCGAATGCGTAGACTGACCTGAGCGTTTTAATTTGTCAGCCATCCATTGTGGTGTTTGCACAGAGTTGTCAATACCTTTGATTGATCTTGTTAGATATTTAGGACAAGCGCTAGTATTACTGACACTGGTCGCAACACTTGATTTCCCCGTAGCAGTGATTTCAATATCCGGCATAACGAATGCCATATTGTAATTAGCACTCACTTCACGAGCCACTCCTAATACTGAAAAACAATCACCACGATTAGGCGTAATATCAAGCTCAATAATATGATCGTCAAGATCTAGATATTCTCTAACATCTTGTCCAATTGTTGCCTCTACATCTAGCTCAGCAATACCTTCAGACGAATCACTAATGCCCAGTTCTGATTCAGAACAAATCATGCCAAATGATTCAACGCCACGAAGCTTAGCTTTTTTAATTTTAAAATCACCTGGTAGCTTTGCACCAACCAAAGCGGCCATGACTTTAAGACCTGTACGTACATTTTTAGCACCACAGATAATTTGGACAGTCTCAGCTTCGCCAACATCAACTTGGCATAGGTTTAGCTTGTCTGCATCTGGATGTTTTTCACAAGATACAACATGCCCAACAACAACTTTACTAAAAGCTGGGGCGACAGTTTCAATGCCGTCCACTTCTAGGCCAGCCATTGTTAATTGTTCAGCCAATATCTCGTCTGTAACAACAGGTGAGATCCATTCACGTAACCATGATGTTGAAATATTCATATGTTTATTTAAATTGTTTTAGAAAACGTATATCGTTTTCAAAGAATAGTCTTAAGTCAGTAACGCCGTAACGCAACATTGCCAAACGCTCCACGCCCATGCCAAAAGCCAAGCCAGTAAACTCTTCTGAATCAATATCAACAGAATTAAGCACGTTTGGATGCACAACGCCACAGCCTAGCACTTCTAGCCAGCCTGTTTTCTTACAAACTCGACAACCTTCACCGCCACAAATTACACACTCAATATCTGCTTCAGCAGAAGGCTCGGTAAATGGAAAGTAAGAGGGGCGAAAACGCACTTGTAAATCTTCTTTTTCAAAGTATGCGCGCAAGAAGTCAATTAATAAGCCTTTTAGCTGTGCAAAATTTGCGTTTTTATCAACGATTAAGCCTTCAACCTGATGAAACATAGGTGTGTGCGTAATATCAGAATCACAGCGATATACACGCCCTGGTGCAATAACGCGAACAGGTGGCTTTTGCTTTTCAAGTGTGCGAATTTGCACAGGAGAAGTATGCGTTCTAAGAACGGTACTTTCATTGAAGTAAAAAGTATCATGCATAGCACGAGCAGGATGATGCTCTGGAATGTTTAGCGCTGTAAAGTTATGAAAATCATCTTCAATTTCAGGGCCCGTTGCCACTTCAAATCCATTTTTTGCAAATAATGATTGAATGCGTTTTAAGGTAATGGTAACCGGGTGTAATCCACCCATTTCGCTATGACGGCCTGGAAGAGAAACGTCGACTTGTTCTTCTAATAGGCGCTTTTCTAATTCGATCGTTTCTAAATGATTTTTTCTATCAGTAAGCCAGGTTTGTACATTTGTCTTAGCTTGATTAATTGCTTCACCCATTTTTGGACGCTCTTCTTTTGAGAGTGTTCCTAGGCTTTTCAATAAGGCAGTCAACTCGCCTTTTTTACCCAAAAAGATAACTCGAATCTCATCAAGTGCTTTTAAGTCTTGCGCATCAGCAATTGCTAATTTTGCTTTTTCAAGAATTGGTTTAATCATTTAGTTTTTAAGACATCTTTAAGGATACATGATAATTTATATAGTTGCTTTTTACAAGTTATCATGGATTTTTAAAGATGTTTATTGTAGTTTGGTATAAAAAAAGCCATGATAAATCATGGCTTTAGTTTTAGCTATTTGGCTGCTTTAGCCGCTTTCGCTATTGCCTCTTTTGCTTGATCTGCAATCTTGGCGAATGCAGGTTTATCAAAAATTGCGATATCTGATAAAACTTTACGATCAATGACGATCTCTGCTTTATTTAAGCCATCAATCAATCTTGAGTAGCTTAAACCACAGTTACGTGCTTCTGCGTTAATACGGACAATCCAAAGTCTACGGAACTGACGACGCTTTTGACGACGATCGCGGTACGCGTATTGACCAGCCTTAATAACTGCTTGCTTAGCAACACGGTAGACTTTTGATCTAGCGCCGTAATAGCCTTTAGCTTTCTTTAAAATTTTCTTGTGTCTTGCGTGCGCTTGCACACCTCTTGATACTCTTGCCATTTTCTATACTCCCTTAACTATACGGTAACATTCTACGAACCATCGGTACATCTGCTTTTTCTACAGTGTCCGGTGAGCGTAAGCTACGTTTTCTAGAAGTACTCTTTTTGGTCAAGATATGACGCAAGTGAGAGTGTTTACACTTATAACCGCCACTCGCGGTTTTTTTGAAGCGCTTTGCAGCACCTCTATTGGTTTTTAACTTTGGCATAATTTTCTCCTTGTCCTTTGGACATATTTGTTATTCTTTTGAATAACTTTTTATAAATAAAGAAGGATCGAGGTACAAATTAAACAAGGCATTCAGTTGTAGACAGTACATCTAGGTACGGCAAAACTGAATAACGCTGTGTTATTTAGTACATCGCTACTTCTTTTTCGATTTGGGTGCCAGCATCATGCCTAGCTGACGACCCTCCATCTTTGCTTTTTGTTCTACATTAGCAAATTCTTCACAATCTTTTTCAATTCTGTCTAGCATTTCCATACCTAGCTCTCTGTGTTGCATCTCGCGACCACGGAACCAAATACTTACTTTAACCTTGTCACCATTGTCTAAAAATTTAACCAAATTCCTAAATTTAATTTGGTAATCGCCCTCTTCTGTGCCTGGACGATATTTAATGGTTTTAACTTGGGTTTTTTTTTGTTTCTTTTTAGCTTCTTTCTGCTGTTGCTTTAATTCAAAAATATATTTACCAAAATCCATGATCTTGCAAACAGGTGGTACAGCGTTTGGAGATACTTCTACCAAATCTAAGCTAACCTCTTCTGCTCTCTGTTTTGCTTCATTGGTATCAACAATACCAACTTGTCCACCTTCTGCGTCAATTAATCGAACTTCTGAAACTTTAATATAGTCATTAACTCGGATTTTTATCTTATTTGGTTTTTTAATAATTATTCCTCTATTTCTTCTTTTTGTGTCATTTCTACAAATGCTTCAATTGACATAGAACCTAAGTCCTCGCCACCGCGTCTACGTACTGAAATTTCGTTATTTTCCATTTCACGTTGACCGACTACTAAAATATACGGATAACGTTGCATGGAATGCTCGCGTATTTTAAAGCCTATCTTCTCATTACGCAAGTCTGAAATCACTCTAAGTCCTTGTTTTTTTAAATTTTTGTTAACTTCTTTAACAAAATCAAGCTGTTTTTCAGAAATATTTATAATTACTGCTTGAATTGGCGCCAACCAAGAAGGGAACGCACCTTCATAATGTTCGATCAAAATTCCAACAAATCTCTCGATCGATCCAACAATGGCGCGATGCAACATAACCGGTGTTTGCTTTGAATTATCCTGAGCAATATAGTGCGCATCTAAGCGCTCTGGCATGGAGAAATCTACTTGTAACGTGCCACACTGCCATTCTCGGTCTAAACAATCCTTAAGTACAAACTCAATCTTAGGTCCGTAGAATGCACCTTCGCCTTCTTGCAAGTCCCACTTAATGCCTTTAGCATCTAGCGCTTGAGCAAGTGCTGCTTCGGCTTTATCCCAGACTTCGTCAGAACCCACACGATTTTCAGGGCGGGTTGAAAGCTTAATATCAACATTTTCAAAGCCGAAGTGCTTGTAAACATCAAAGGTTAAATCAATAAAATTAGATACTTCTGATTGAATTTGCTCAGGAGCACAAAAAATATGTCCATCGTCTTGTACAAAATTACGCACACGCATAATACCGTGTAACGTACCTGATGGCTCATTACGATGACAAGAGCCAAACTCTGCCAAACGCAATGGTAAATCACGGTAAGACTTAAGGCCTTGGTTAAAAATCTGAATATGCGCCGGACAATTCATCGGCTTGACTGCGTAATCACGATTTTCACTACTCGTGGTAAACATCGCATCGCCAAACTTATCCCAATGGCCTGATTTTTCCCAAAGCGTTCTGTCAATTAGCTGTGGCGTATGCACCTCTTTATAGTCATTATCTTTAAATACTGAGCGCATGTATTGCTCAACGATTTGATACAAAGTCCAGCCTTTCTCATGCCAAAACACCATGCCAGGCGCTTCTTCCTGCATGTGAAATAAATCTTGAGTTTTTCCAATCTTACGATGATCGCGCTTTTCAGCTTCTTCTAATCTGTGCAAGTATTCTTCAAGATCTTCTTTAGTCGCCCAAGCTGTGCCATAAACACGCTGTAGCATTTCATTTTTGCTATCACCACGCCAATAGGCGCCTGCAAGCTTCATCAGTTTAAAAGCTTTAAGTCTTGAAGTAGAGGGTACGTGCGGACCACGACATAAATCAATAAAATCGCCCTGCTTATACAAAGACAATGTTTGGTCAGCTGGGATTGATTCAATAATCTCTGCTTTATAATGTTCGCCTTTCGCCTTAAAGAACTCAATAGCCTCATCACGACTCATCTCAGAGCGCTCAATCTTAAGGCTTTGCTTGACCAGCTTTTTCATGTTCTTTTCAATCTTGGCTAAATCACCTTCTGAAAATCCATCTTTATAAGCGAAGTCGTAGAAAAAGCCATTATCAATCACCGGGCCAATGGTTACTTGAGCTTCAGGATAAAGCATCTGGGTAGCTTGCGCTAAAAGATGCGCAGTAGAATGGCGAATTACTTCAAGCCCTTCATCGTCTTTAGCAGTAATAATTGATACACTGGCATCAGATTCGATTAAATAAGAGGCGTCAACCATCTCGCCATTTACCTTGCCGGCAAGGGTTGCTTTCGCAAGGCCAGAACCGATAGACTTAGCAACTTCAAAAACGGTTAGTGCTTGATCAAAAGATTTTTCGCTACCGTCTGGCAGTGTAATAATTGGCATGATAAAAGTATCAAAATAAAAGGCTGTATTTTACCTTGATGCGGCCAGTATTTTAAGGGTTATTTAAGCCTTTCAACGTAATCAGTTTGGTATATTTCAATGTTTTATATCATTCAAAATACATCAACTAAGGCATCTTCAAAAAATCCAAAATTTTCGAGCTTTTATCAACTCTATTTTTAAGTAAGCCTTAAAAAGCTGTTAATTAGCTAAAATTCATACTAAAACAACAATAATCACACTAAAAACTCTTAAAACAAGGATTTTTAAGCAATAATTAATGATTATTTTAGATTTTTAGAAAAAAATCACCCTAAAAAGAGTGATTCTTAAAATTTACTATATTTTTAAAACTAATTAAGTGGCTTTTAGTTTTTTTACGCAACGTTTATCTGCTCAACCATCAACTGTAGCGATGTACTACCACGCCAAATGTTAATTGAGAGTTTATAAGCAACACTCACTTGTGTTGAATCCAGTGGGGCTTGGAAAAATGCAATGGCATCAAACACTTGATTGCTATTAATAGCTTTTAATCGGCATTTTAAGTGCTTTTCACCAACGATTCTTTGCTCAACAATTTCAAAATCACCAAAAAAGATAGGCTCCTCAAAGCTTTGCCCCCAAGGCCCTGCTTGTTGCAAAATTTGTGCATTGTCTAGTGAAATATCACGCGGCTCAAGTTGGCCGTCTGTTAATAATTCGACTTTAGGTATTTCGTTGTTAAGGTGAGCTTTAATTGCTTTGTTAAACTCTTGTTTAAAAGATGAAAATCCTTCTAGCTTTATGCTTAACCCTGCCGCCATAGCGTGACCACCAAATTTAAGAATTAAGCCTGGATTTTTTCGATCAACTAAATCAAGTAAATCTTTAATATGTACATCGGGGATTGAGCGAATAGAGCCTTTTAAGAAATCTCCAGATTTAGCGAATACCGCCACTGGACAGTGATAATCCTCTTTAAGCTTACCCGCAACAATACCAACAATACCTTCATGCCAAGACGGATCAAATAGGCTTAGAGCAAATTTACCTTCAGACAGCTCTTGCATATCGACAATGGCTTGCGCCTCATCTTGAATACGCGCTTGCTCTTCTTTACGCTTTTGGTTAAATTCTTCTAGCTCTTTGGCATAGCGTCTAGCATCATTCATATCATCTGTTAGCAAGCATTTGATACCGCGGGAAATGTCACTCAGGCGCCCTGCTGCATTCAGTCGAGGCCCAACTGCAAATCCCAAATCACTGGCTTGCAAGGTTTCTGGGGGCCTATTAGCAATTTCTAACAGTGCCAAAATACCGGGTGAACATTGTTTTTCGCGAATACGCTTAATGCCTTGGTCAATCAGAATACGATTATTCTGATCAAGCTTCACCACATCAGCCACTGTTCCAAGTGCAACTAAATCAAGCACAGTGCGTAGATCTGGCGATGGGATATTATTATTAGTAAAATATTGAATTTTTTGTAAGTGGGTTCTAAGCGCTGAAAACAAATAAAAACAGACACCAACACCAGCTAGATTTTTACTTAAAAATTCACAACCCTTAAGATTTGGGTTAATAATGGCATCAGCTTCTGGCAGTGAGTCACTAGGCAGATGATGATCGGTGATAATGACATTAATACCTGATTCTTTAGCCAGCTTGGTGCCATCAAAACTTGAAACGCCGTTATCAACCGTAATGATTAAATCAGGCTGTTTTTCTTTGATGGCCAGTTGAACAATTTCTGGCGAAAGCCCATAACCATGTTCAAAGCGATTTGGTACTAAAAAATCTACATATTTAGCACCCATCATACGCAAAGATTTAACCGCAACGACTGAGGCAGTTGCGCCGTCACAATCAAAATCGCCAATGATTAAAACACGTTTTTGCTCTAATAAAGCTTGTTCTAATAAAGCTAGGGCTCGATCTAGTTGATCAAAATTTGGCGTGAGTAAATTTGATAAGCCTAATGATAATTGAGATTCGCTAACGCTGCGAGCGGCATAAATTTTTTTTAAAAAATTGGGAATATCATCCGAATAGCTGGCAAGTAAGGCTTGGTCGATCTCTCTAGTTAGCATTACTCACCAGGCGAACATAGGCATCAAATGATTTGTCTGAACCTTGACTGCCGCCATAATAAAACGGCACGTCAATGGCGATATTAGTGCTTAATTCATCAGAACTCCAGTAAGACTTAAGCTGAGTATTTGGGAAAAATTTTTGATTAATTAATAAATCATTATCACCATATACCAAGAGTGTTTTAAGCTCAGCTTGTGTTGGCAATCGCCAATTTGACTGCTGACAAAGCTTGATATCTTTCAGTGCTTTGACATATGCCTGAGTATTGCAAGATTCAGACCAATGACAATTATGCGAATAATCGCCATTTTGGACGCCGCTTTGAGTGTTAAACCAAGTATAGGTATTTTGGGCGTTTTGCAAACCCTGGGTGGCCAACTTAACCTCCCAAACTAATTTTGATCGATCGTCTAATACACAGCTTTGCTCTAAAGAGGTATTTTTCAATATGGTGCCTCGATCAGATACTTTAAAAAGCTGGGCGTTTGCGGCACTTGTTATTGAGGTTAGGACTAAAAATATAAGGCTAAGTTTCATGATTGATTAGTTGTGTGATTCTTTTGGCACTTTCTGGCGCCATGTTAATACCATTGCGAAAATGACCGGTATTTAAAAAAACGTTATCAAACTTGGCATGTTTACCGAGCATGACTTTGGCAGATTTACTTGCCGGCCTAAAACCTGACCAATGATGCTCCACCTGAGCATTGGCAAGTGAGCTAAATCTTTGGCTAGCAAACTCATGCAATGCTTTGCGTGTTTGATCATCTGTTGATCGATCAAAGCCAACATTTTGCATGGTTGATCCTACCAGGATACGCCCATCTTGACGAGGAATAATATATCGTCCTTGATCCAGAACAATATTCTCAACTATATCTGGTTTAGATTTGAGCACAATCATCTGGCCTTTCATGGGAAATATTTCTTCTTTTAAATCTAGCCACTGAGAACTCCAAGCGCCTGAACAAGCTAAAACACAATCTGCCAAATAGGTTTTATTACTACTCACCACACCTAATGCTTTATCGTTTTTAATTAATAATTTTTCAATCTTGACATGCTCAATAATCTTAACGCCTTTATTGACAATGTCGGCTTTGAGCGCCTTAAGCAAGCGTGGATTGCGCACTTGAGCAATCTCACTAAATAGAGCACCTTGCTGATGAGACTGGTAATTTAAGTTATAACGCTTCATCCATGCTATTGCCTCATCTGAGTCATACTCATCCATCATTAATAATCCAGACTTCAAATACTGAGGATCAAGCCCAGTATCTTCTAGTATTTGAGCACATAATTGCTCATATACAACTTGAGAGGCTAGAGAGATACTTACCAAGAAGTATTGCTGCCAGCCATCTTCATCAGCCAAAAAACTAAATGCAGCACCATAATTATGCACATGGGTTAAACTGAAAAAACTCGTTATTTCAATTGATTCATAAAGCTCTAGAGAGCCGAGCACCATCATTTTGGTAAGCTGATCTGCTATCACCAATATTAAAGATAGGAAGTAATACTTGTATTGGATCATGCTTTATTGGGGTTGTATTTAATAATGGTAACAATCGGCACCACAAATCCAATAATAATAACCACCCAAAGTAAGCTACCTAATTCTGTGTAATTCTGCGCCGTTGTAATCACCCCATCAGTTACCACTTCTCGACTCACCACAAATACTTGGTTTAAGTATTTGGTAAACAAGCCACCAGCACTCAGTGCAATATTCATCAAACTTGCCATCAATGCAAACCAAGTGCCTTTTTTACCTTCGGGTGCATAAATAGCCACCAGGGTCAGCATTAGCACTTGGGCGATATAATCAAACGGAGAGGCTATAGCAGTGTCAACCAAAGCCACGGTTCGTGCATCAAAGCCTAACAGAGTATGAATATCGTAATACATAGCCACAATTGGCATTGATAGCAATGTGCCAATAATGGTTAAGAAGATGAGCACTTCGGCAATATCTCGCTTAATAATAAATTTGGCAGAAAACCACATACCTGCTAAAGCAATACCACCGCCAATGGCTGATAACTTGGCAAAGAAGGATTCGTCAAAGCCCAATACGTCAATCTCCCACCAGCTTAAACCCGCACCAACCGATGGCATGGCTCGATAAACAAAGATGATAATCATCGCCATTTTAATATGACGAATGGTGCTTGCATCCAAGTCGTTAATAAGACCAGACAACAAATACAATACTACTGATATTGAAATAACAAAAATAATTTCTTGTGAATAAGCTACGTCGTTGTAGCCCATCAGAACAATAAACACCGCAAAGATCAAGCCACCAAAGAGCACTTGCTTATTAATTGGAGAAATGGGCACAGGATTAAGCTTCACTAAGCTCACGCCTAAAATAGATAACAACGGTACAAATAAAGAAATCTGGAAAACTATTTCTCGATGATCATGAAATACGTCTGCCAATTCTCCACCAATCCAGCCCGTAATAAAGATTGCAAAGCCTAAAGATAAGCGTGCTAAAACTTGAATGGT
>FLOH01001061.1_pt1 | contig 45944 bp, 36 predicted proteins | sample 756751 | NCBI WGS metagenome assembly FLOH01 (sample SAMEA4026879, study PRJEB14308) | marine metagenome | biome: coastal water; material: water | depth 74 m | reverse complement strand
TACGCTTGCATAGATGCCTTGCGCCCCGCGTGCCCGATCTGCAAGCCGATCGCACCGGCTCCATGGGCATGTGCAAAGTCAACAATGCGGTGCCATGCCGCCTCTTGCTCGTCGTTCCAGATCCCCGTACAACCCGGCGTGATGCGGCCCTCCTCAGAGACGCTGGTCGCCTCGCAAATCACAAGGCCTGCGCCACCCTTTACCAGCCCACCGTAGTGCACGACGTGCCAATCATTAGGTACGCCCTTCTTAGCGGAGTACTGGCACATCGGGGATACGACGATCCGGTTCCAGAGCTCGAGCTCTCCCACATAAAGGGGCGTAAAGATCGGCGGAGGCAGCTCGCCCGAAGCGAGGGGCATTGCGCCTGCCGCTTTCGCGAAGGCGTCGCTCACTCGCTGCACTAGCGCTGGGTCACGCATGGCTAGGTTCTCAAACGTAATGCTCTTGGAGCGAGTCATCAGGTTGAACGAGAACGTGTCAGGATCCTGACTGGTGTAGCGGTCCATGATCTCGAACCACTTTAAGCTGGTCGCGGCAGTCGTCTGTAGACGACCCGCGATCTCGTCGCGCGAAGCTTGATACGCTGCCAAGATCATGGGGACCTCGTCTCCGCTAAACTCCTCCCCATGGGCGACAAACGCCGAAACAAGGGCGGAGGCGTCTTCCATCGCCAGCTTCGTCCCGGACCCGATCGAGAAGTGTGCTGTGTGTGCGGCGTCCCCAATCAGGACCATATTGTTGTGGTGCCACTTCTTGTTCGCGATGATCGGAAAGCTACGCCAGATGCTGCGATTGGCAAGCACTTTGTGCTGGGTGCCCTCGTGCATCAGGTCAACACCAAAGAGCTCCTGCATGTAGGTGACTGTCTCCTCCTCGCTCTTGTCAGCGAGTCCCGCGCGCTGAAAGACTTCATCTTGGCACTCGACAATCCAAGTGGTCGTGCCCTCTTCATAAGGGTAGGCGTGAACACAGAAAAGTCCGTGCTCGCTCTCCTTGAAGATGAAGGTAAAGGCGTCGAGCGGACGAGTCGTGCCAAGCCAACAGAAGTGGTTCGGCCGCACGTCGAAGCTGGGTTGGAAGTGCTCCGAGAAGCGCGTGCGAACACTCGAGTTGAGGCCGTCGCCCGCAACGATCAAGTCGACGTCTCCTAGACTGGCGGGGTCCGTGATCTCGACTTCGTGTTCGACGATCACGCCGAGCTGCTCCGCGCGTTCCTCTAGGATCGTCAGAAGCTTGATGCGTGACATGCCGCAGAAGCCGTGGCCGGTCGAGGTAACAAGCTCCCCAACTTCCTCTGCCGAGCCACCCAAGAACGTATCGATGTTGGTCCAGTAGGAGAAGGCGGCATTGATCGCGGCAACCGTCGCGGGATCTTCCCCTTCAAAACCATCCATGGTCTTGTCAGAGAACACAACACCCCAACCAAAGGTCTGCCCTTTGACCTCACGATCGTAGATCTTGATTTCGGCGCCTGGGTACGCCTTCTTCATCAGGATTCCGAAGTACAAGCTACCGGGACCACCACCAATGCACGCAATTTTCATGGCGCGGAGGATAACCGATCCACCCCTCTCTTTTCGCCTTGGAACTGGGCCGAGCGGCCCGCTACCTAGACCCGATACTTGTTTTTTGCTCCGGGGAACTCCTCTAGCGCGATGTCCTGAAGCTTGGCAAGGAGCGCCTCGTCGTCGGTATCCGCGAAGACGTAGAACTTCCATAAGCTCCGATAGCTCCGCTCTAGGTCATTTAGGCGCGGGATTTTATCGGCAAAATTGGAGAGTGGCAGGACGTCCTCCTCGCCGGGCCAACGCACGTGTGTCTGCGCCTCTTTCAGCTGCATTTTTGCAGCGGGGCAGTAGATCATCACACGCACCGTCTTTCCGGTGGCAAAGCGGAGTAGGTCGGTGATGCGCTCTTCGACCTTGCGGCGCTCGGGCGCGCAGCCTGGGGCAAAGTAGGTTTCGACCAGCTCCTTTTGCACGTCGGCGTTCTCGTGGGCCGGAAAAACGCAAACGCGCTTGGGGAGGCGCCGGCAGCGGAAGCGTTCGATCAAGTGTCGAACCTCGCGCTCGGTTGTGCCGCCAGCTTTTGCACCTGCCATTTCGAGTAAGGGCAAGAGTGAGGCGTCCGTGCGATCGAAGAGCTCGTGTGTTTCGAGCGCGCCGGACTCGAACAACATCCCAACGGCGCGCGAGATCAACGCTCCGGCCGCTACCTTTGCGTGGTGGTAATAGACACGCTCGGAGAAGTAGTAGCGGGCCTCGAGTAGGCGTACAAGCTCGCTAAGAATATCCTCCCGCAAGAGGTCTCGTTTGGCCACGTCGATGAATAGATGACCACTCTTGCGGTCCACCTTAAAGTACGAAACCAAGCGCTGGTCGATCGTCAGTGAGAGGCCCGTGAAATAGGCGTCGCGTAAGAGGTAGTCAACGATGTCGGAGCAGATGGTGTCCGACAGAATCTCGGCCCAATAAGGCGGGATCTGGCTGCTCTCTTTGGTATACGAGAGAATTGCAGTGACGTCACTCGCCAGGTTCATCTCGATCAACATGCGACCGATCTCGGTCTTGTTGGAGAACATTTTCGCGAAGCGACTAGGCGCGTCGTGGCGTTCGGCGAGTCCGCTTTGGTCTTCGATATTATGCCCGTACGGGACGTGGGTAACGTCGTGCAAGAGCGAGGCGATGCGGATCACGCGCGCCTCTTCTTCGCGGACACCGAGGCAGCGCTTGGGATCAAACTCTGCATTCAGGTTGATCGCGTTGATGATCTTCGAGGTGATGTGCAACGTCCCGATCGAATGCTCAAAGCGGGTATGGACGGCACCCGGAAACACCAAGTTCGCGGTACCGAGTTGCTTGACCCCACGAAGCCGTTGAAACTCGCGCGAGTCGATCAACCGCATCTCTTCGGACGTCAGGTAAATATCCCCGTGGATCGGATCGCGAAGGACGCTGTATTGGGTTCGTTGGCTCACGAAGACGATTTTAGCAGCGATCGGACCGCGAACCTACCGTGCCGCAAACTTCTGACCACTTTGCCGAACATACCTCACGATCCCACTCAGATTACCCCACGGTCCACGGACCTGCCGCGGCAGCAAAATGGGGGTCAAAGCTAGCTAATGCCCGCTTTGGAGGGCTCTTGGGTCCTGTGCGGTACAGGAGTTTCGAAGTCCAAACATGCCTGTAGGTTGCGGCGAGTTATTGGATCGGAATGATTGCTAGGTTCGAGACCAGAGAGCCCGTTAGGGTTGGGCTTAGTGTCAGGAAGGCGCCGAAGACGGTGGCTCCCACCAGGGACGGATCGTTTGCTAGTGGGATTTCGAACTTCGCCTTGCCACTTGAGTCCAAGGTTCCCACCGCGCCTGGAAGGCTTAGAAATGCCAGGAAGAGTCCGTCCACGTTTAGCGGGACGTGTAGGCCTAGGGCATCGATTCCGGGGAGGAATCCGGTAGAGAGTCCAAGCAAATAGAGAGCTCCCGGCTCTCCGGGTGAAGCCATACGCATGATTAGGGAGTCACCGATATGGACGCCTGGGACGGTTAGAGCTGCGGGCCAAGTTCCCGCCTCTGCACTAGCCTCTAGGCCAGGGGACCCTTTATCGCCTGCCCCATAGGCGGCTGTCGCCGTCTGGAAATTCCCTGCGGTTCCAGGTGTGAACGGGTTGATCCGCTCCGATGCCTTGCCCGCCTGCACGGCGAAACCCGAGCCACCCCACAATACCGAATCCACAACCGCTCCGCCGGGAGCGGTGACTGTTAGCGTGGAAGCCGAGTTCACTAAGTGGAACTCGCCAAAAGGTCCACTCAGCGGGACCCAGAGATCTCCATTTCGAGAAGAGTGCCCGTCCACGCCGATAACAATGCGCTCGTTGTAGTCGAGCAAAACGCGACTCTTCAAGGTGAAGGTGTAGCTGCCCGACGTCACCATAAGCCCGCCGAGGTCTAGCACCTCGGCGACGAGGTTGGTCAGCTCGAAGTACTCGCCATAGGCATCTAATGCCGCAGTGGGATTCGCCATAACTTCGGTGATCGACAGCCATCCGGCTTCGGGCGCCGTCTCGGGATTCTCGAACGTTGCGTACTCAACGCGCTCGGCGCCCCCAGCATCCGCTGCATCTTCATTCGTCTCGGCCGTGAAGCGATAGCCACCGGTGCGAACCACAATCGTACCCTCGCCAGAGGTCCATCCGCCGCTGCCGTTGCCCGTGTCTCCCTCGGTCGTGCCCCACTCGCTGCGGCTAGCCGCCTTCGTATTCCATGCGTCGACGATCGATGCGCTTGGGTGCGAATACGAGTTGTCGAGCCCGCAACTGTGAATCACTAGCGACGGATCCAAGCTCGCAATAACGTTGAAGCTCGAGCTTGTCGACGACCCATGGTGGCTGGACTGCGCCACTTCCACTTGGCCGACATAGAGGGCCGCCATCTCTTCGACGTTCGCCGTGCCGCCGCCTCCCGACGTGAGATCACCCGCGATGTAGAAGTCGAAGTCGTGATACCGCACAACAAGCGCGATCGAGCGGCCATTTTCGGCCTGTGCGAAACTGGATGGAGAGACCGACCCTAGCGGGGTCAGACCGTTCACTGCAACGATTTCGAGGGTGGCCCCATCACCTAACTGCAAGACGTCCCCGACGTTCGAAAACTGCCGCTTGCCTGCCACGGCTGCCAAGTACTGCGTGGCCTGGGTGCCACTGGGGTTGTCGTTCGAACCGCGATCAAAGGCCGCAATCCCCGGGAGGAAACCGGCGTTGAACACCTCGTCCAAACCGCCGTAGTGATCCGTGTGCCAGTGGCTCATGATCGAGTAATCCAAGCCCGTTAACCCTAGCGAGTTCAGGTACGGGACAACCTCGGTATTCCCCTCGCCAGAGTTGCCGCCATCGATGAGAACCGTTGTCCCGTCCGGTCCAATGACCAACGTCGAGGAAGCCTGACCGACATCGATAAAATGCAGCGACAGCTCGCCAGCTGCGGCGAAGGGAGCGGCGAAGCTAAGCACTCCAAGGGATAGAAGACGTGGGAACATGGTGGTTTTCAAGAGGGGTGAGAGGCTCCCACTCTACACCAATCGGCCGATTTGGGGCCGAAACCGGAGCTTAGGTCGTCTTAGCTAGCAGAGTTTCTACTTCCTGTAAGACCTCACGAAGCCCTTCACACAGGGTCGCGGGGTCCCGCATGGGGATCCATGAGAGGAAACGGTAGTACACCTCTGCCATCGCCGGCCGATCGTCTTGCTCGCAAAGCAGCCGAAACAGGCTGCGAGCGACTCTTGCCGTAGCGAGGCTATGCTCTCCGAAAAGAACAGAGCGGTAGGCCATGACCTCCTCAAATGCCTCGCGCGCCAAGGACAGCTCACCCAAGGAGTAAAGGCAATCTGCGAGCTGAAGTTCGAGAACCAACGCGCTTGGATGCCCATGGCCCACCTCCTTTTGGAGATCGCGTAAATCGCCCTCCAAGCTGCGCCGCTCCGCCGAAAGCGCTTGACCATTTTCACCTGCGAGGGGGAAATGGGCACCTGAACCAAGTGTTGTGTATTTGTCTCGAAGCAAACCTAGGACCTATTTTTTGCGCGGTTACGCCCGCGCCCCTCCTGAAGACCTCCTGCACCGGGGAAGTGTTCCAAGGAATACCCGATTCAGACCGAAATCACTCAATTGTCTTCGACAATGATGTCATGTGGAGCCCTTTCGGAAAGCGATCTAACAACTCTACTACGTAGAATCCTCGGCAGTCCGTGTCGCTATTTCGAATAAACTATTTCTCTAGAGAAAGTCGCTTCGCGCCTGCTGCCAACCCCATCGAGATGGCTGCGGAAGCACCGCCATCAATGCCCCAAGCACCAAGCGCAGCTCGGTGGGTTCGGACAAAGTGGCGATGCTCTGGAGAGCGAAATCTCCAGCGCTCGATTAGGCCTTCAGGAGTGTCGAAACGGCTTCGGCGACGCGGCGGCCGTCGAGAGCAGCAGAGATTATCCCGCCCGCAAATCCCGCGCCTTCACCACAGGGGAAGAGGCCTGCAAGGGTCGGACTCTCGCACGTCTCGCGATCGCGCAAGATACGCACGGGGGAACTTGTGCGGGACTCGACACCCATCACCTGACCGATCGAGCCCGTATAACCAGGCAACTTGCGATCGAACTCCTTCATCGAGCCGCGCAAGCGCTCCGAGAGGCCGCGCGGCAGGAGGTGCGCAAGGTCAACTTCCGTCAAACCCGGCTGATAACTCGAACCAAACGGAGTGCTGGTCTCGCCGTAGCCCTCGGAGAAGTGATCGGCACGTTGGGTCGGTATGCGGTTCTCACCGCCACCCCAAACCGCAGCGAGCCGCTCGAGCGCGCGCTGAACGTGCACACCAAACATGGGATCTTCGTCGACGAGGTCGGGAAGCCAGCCCTTCGCTAGGTGCTCGCGTCGCTCGTCGGTGACATCCGCGCCAAAATCGAGGCCGGCCTCGGCTGCATCGCGCAAGAGTTTCGATGCACCCCAGCGCATGCCCGTACCTCCGACTAAATCCTCGGGTTCGACAGCGACAACAACTCCCCCATTCGCATAGGGGGAGTCGCGCTTCGACAAGCTCATTCCGTTCACGACAACACGGTCAGGTGCGGTCGAGGCGGGCACAATAAAGCCACCGGGGCACATACAGAAGCTGTAGACGCCACGCCCTTTGCGCTCGGTAACCAGCTGATAAAAGGCCGGAGGTAGATCGTGATTGTCGCGCAAACCGCCGTACTGGCGATCGTCCAACCATCCCTGGGGATGCTCGACGCGCACGCCCATCGCGAAGCCCTTAGCCTCAATTTTCGCGCCCGCGCGCCTCACCATCTCGATCGAGTCGAGCGCGCTATGGCCCGTCGCCAAAATAATGGCGTCACAGTTGATCGTCAGCTCTGCACCATCCTGAATCACGCGAACGCTGGCGACCTTCTTCCAATCGGATGCGCCCTCGGTATCGATGTCGACTGCACGCGCGCCAAACATGAACTTGCCGCCCGCTGCTTCGATCGTCTCGCGCATCGCAGTCACCACTTTAGGGAGGCGATTCGAGCCGATATGCGGCCGCCAACTCGTCAAGATATCAGTGGGCGCACCGTGCTCGACAAGGCTAATCAGGATCTGGTGGACGGCGTCTTTGTCGCCGCTGCGCGTGTACAACTTCCCGTCCGAGTACGTGCCCGCACCACCTTCGCCGTGGCAGTAGTTACTCTCGGGATTCACGGCATTTCCGCGGTTGATGAGCGCGATGTCCTTGCGCCTCTTCTGTACGTCGTGCCCGCGCTCGAGCACGGTGACGCGCAGACCCGCCTTCAGCAAATCGATCGCCGCAAAAAGGCCCGCCGGACCACTGCCAATGACGACGACGTGCTGCGCCTCACTCTTGGGCGCGTGAATCACCGGCGCTGCGTAGGTCGGTGGGTCGGGGACAAAGTAATCCTCGCCGTCGATCCAGACCTCGACCTTCATCTTCCAGACGCGGTGACGCTCACGTGCATCGAAGGAATAGTGAACAGGATCGATACCCAAGATCTGCTCGGGTTTGATCCCCAGGGAGCCGGCTGCGTGCTTGCAGAGGGTCTCGGGGGGAAGTTCTGTCGGAGTCAGGCCCGTAGGCGGAAAGGTCAGCGTTATGTGCTTAGACATGTCGTGGGCCGGGACTTGTCCCGGAAAAGTGGCACGTTTGGGGGAGGAGAATTCCTATGCGCGCGTCGAGACTTCGACGCGCGCATCATTAAAGCACGCATTGCCCCCGAGATCGCTTAGGTGATCGGGAGAAAGGCTATTAGAAGACGATCCATTTTCGGTATGCCGCTCCCAAAGGCCCTTCAGCAGGGCGACCGTTCCCGCTGCGGGGCAATCGCGGCCGCCGACTTGCGCCCGCACGTGGACCTCACCCTGCTCATTGAACACCCGCACCTTGTCGCCATCCTTGATGCCGCGCGCCTCGGCGTCCTTATCATTCATATAGAGGGGGGCCTGCCCGCGAAAGGACTCTCCAAACGTAGAGGTGGTCATGCGCCCCATCGCGGGGGAGATCATCGCTAGGGGAAAGGCAGCGGTCGCGGGGTCGGGCTGGTAAACATAGAGACCACCCTTTGCCCCGGATTCCGCCGCACGGGCTCTCGCCTCAGCATCGAGCGCGGCGGGAAACAGATGCATTTTCTGGTCGTCAGTGTTGGGGAAGTGATCGACAAACGGCATCGAAGCCCGTCCGCTCTCCAGCTCAAATGCGGGAAGCGTGCCACCCGTCTCGCCTAGCACTTCGCGCTGCCTTGAGCTGAGCTGGGTCTCGTCAAGAATACTTTTGGCCAAGTCGACTTCCGAGGTGCAGTCGCCTGCTTCGGTGAGCCCTAGGGCATCGATCAAGTCGGCGAAAACAGAGCAGTTGGGCCGCGCGCTAGCCACGGGCTCCATCACTGCGCGTGCATAGGTCAGGAAGGTCGCACCGTAGCCACTTTTGATTTCATCGTGCTCTAGGAATGTCGTCGCGGGCAAAATGATGTCCGCGTAGTAATTCGTATCCGCCATCACCTGCTCAAAGACAACGGTGAAGAGATCTTCGCGCTTGAGTCCTGCGCGTACCGCGTTCTGATTCGGGAGTGTAGACGCCGCGTTGCAGTTGTAGATAAATGCCAGCGCAGGCGTCGGGCCTCCGTCCAGAACGCTGACGTCCCCGCACAGCGCTCGGCCGACTTGATTCAAGCTAACCTCCCGCAGATCTAAGACTTTCGGAGCGCGAATAGTCTTCTCCTTCGAGATCGGGATCGCGCGACCGAGGCTAGCCGTAAGCCCGCCGCCACGAGGCCCGTAAAGGCCGGCAACAGACGCTAATGAGTAAATAGCGGCAAGCGCCGACCCACCATTGCGACTGCGCTCCGGTCCCCATCCAGCCCGAATGACGGCGGGCTCGCTATCGTGAATCAGCTCGGCAAGGCGCCGGATGTCCGCCGTCGCGAGGCGCGTCTCGGCGGCCGCTCTCTCGACCGTCCACGGGTCGGCAGCCGCACGCAACTGCTCCACCCCCGTTGTGTATTGCGCGAGAAAATTGTCGTCTTGCCAACCGGCTTGAAAGAAGATCCGATGGACTGCAAGCGCAAGGCATAGGTCCGTACCAGGATGAATCGCAAGGTGCAAATCGGCGGAGCGCGCAAGGCCCGTTGAGCGCGGATCGATGACAACCAGTTTAGCGCCTCGCGACTGGGCTTCCTTGATCGTTGGCACGAGATGCATGCCACTATCCTTTGGATTCTGCCCCCAAATCACGATCAACTTCGAGTGTACGTAATCTCTCAAGTCGGTGCCCGGCATCTTGCCCAGCAGCCCCATGAAAGCTGCGCCACTGGAGCTCGCACAAAGTGTACGGGCCAAACGCGACGCCCCGATGCGACGCCACAGTCGCTCATCCACCAGTCCTTCCGTCAGCGCACCATTCGAGCCACCGTACGAGACCGGCAAAATCGCCTCTCCCCCAAAGTCGTCTCTCACACGCTGCATCTCTGCGGCGATCTTCTGGATGGCCTCGGGCCACGTGACCGGCTCGAACTCGGCACCAGGGCCTTTGGGACTTCCAGCTTTGCGGCGAAGCGGAGTCGACAATCGCTCCGGTGAATGCACCCGGTCTCCAAAAGACCGTACCTTCGAGCAGATCACACCCTTCGTGAACGGATTCACCTCGGAGCCAGCGACCTTGGTGACACGCGTGCCCTCTGTGGTCTGCTCCAGCGTAACCGTCAAACTACAAATGTCGGGACAATCAAGAGGGCAGTGGCTCGCGCGTTCGAGCTGGTGCGCTCCATCCATAGGGGTAGTCTGAGAATGAGCAATGGGGGTACTTGTCATACGAGACATGATAATTCCTGGTCATTCCAAAGGGGTAAATCCACTTGCAGTTCTTCACGAATAGGAATGGATGCCGAGTGCAATCCGGGTTCTGATCTTGCCATGAACTCCTTGGATTCGGTCCGCCCCGCAGCCTCCCCACGTTTAGCCTCTGCCCTACTCGCGATTGTCTTGGGAACACTTTTGTGGTCCGGAGTCGGTCCGACCGAACGCTACACATGGCTTCTTGAGATCGTCCCCATTGTGATTGGAGCGCCCCTCGCGCTAATGACCTACGGGGAGTTCCCCCTGACGCGCACAACGATGCTAGCCATTGCTGGTTATAGCGTCGTGCTTCTGATCGGCGGGCACTACACCTATGCCGCGGCCCCGCCGGGAGAGTGGCTGCGCGATCTGTTTGGGCTCGAGCGAAATCACTACGATCGCTTCGGCCATCTCTTGCAGGGGTTAGTTCCCGCGCTGTTGGGCCGCGAACTTCTTCTACGGAAAACGGGATTGCGGCCGGGCGCATGGCTACTGCTCGTTTGCACTGCGTTGGGTCTGGCGACCTCCGCGCTTTACGAGATTTTGGAGTGGCCGGCGACGCTTGTTGCGAGTGCGCTGACGGGCGAGGGAAGCGAGGGTTTCTTAGAGACGCAAGGAGATCTCTTCGACTCCACAAAAGACATGCTGCTCGCACTTATGGGAGCGCTCTTTGGGCAGTTAATTTTCGCCCGCACCCAGGACCGTCAGCTGTAAGTGAGCCCGCGGCACCGCAAAAATGCGGCGCCGCAGGACCCGTTGGCTGGGAGCTACTTCTTCAAGCTGCGGATATAGGTGACGACCTTATCGAGGTCGTCTGCCTTATCCTTTAGGCCTGGGTTCGGAGGCATCAAGGGACTCAGGCCGTTGGCGGCTCCGCCTTCGAGGATCACCTTCTTGATCTGCTCGTCTGTGACGGAGTCCTGCCAGGTCGCGTCGCTGTACTGACGAGGCTTGGGGTTAAGGGCTGCGGCGGCAGCGCCGTCACCCATACCCGTTTCGCCGTGGCATGCGACACAGCCCATGCTGCTGAAGATCGCCTTGCCGGCCTGGATTGCGGCGGTATCGACGGTAGGGGTATCAGAGCCGCCGCAAGCAACCGCGATCAGCGGGAGGGCGAGTAGGATGGCAAACTTTTTCATGGCTTGGGGGATATGGTTTGTGTTCTTAGGAATTGCGTTCGCAATGATTTGAGGCAACAGTTTACTGGCCTTGAAGGTAGGTTTCCCCCGGCGTATCCATATATTCCAAAAGGGTTGCCAAGACTTCACCCCGGGATATGAGAATAGCTCCTCCCCTTCCCCCACTTGCACGGGCCTCTACCGATTGCCTTTTCCCATGACTGCCGAAATCACCTCCGAAAGTGCCGCGATTCGCGCCTTTATTGACCGCCATTTTCACCACTTCAACTCCGCGTCGCTCAAAGACGCGGCGCGCGGCTGGATCGATCTCCTAGAGGGCGGCCACCGCATGTTCATGACGATGGCTGGTGCGATGAGCACGGCCGAGCTTGGCATATCGCTGGCGGATATGATTCGCGCAGACAAGCTCCACGGCATGAGCCTTACGGGCGCTAACTTGGAAGAAGACGTGTTCAATTTGGTCGCCCACGACTTTTACGAGCGTGTCCCCAACTATCGTGAGCTCTCAGCGCAGGACGAGGCGGACCTCCTTGCCCGCCATATGAATCGCGTCACCGACACGTGTATTCCTGAAGCCGAGGCGATGCGCCGCATCGAGGCCGAAGTCCTCAAGCTCTGGATGGACGCCGACGCAAAAGGCGAGCGATACTTCCCCCACGAGTTCATGTACAAGCTCCTGCTCAGCGGCGTGCTTGAGGGCTCCTACCAAATCGATCCAAAGAACTCTTGGCTCCTCGCTGCGGCCAAGAAGGGCCTCCCCCTCTTTGTACCCGGCTGGGAAGACTCAACGATGGGCAACATGTACGCCGCCGCCGTCCACCGTGGCGACGTCAAGAACGTTCACACCGTGCGGACGGGCATCGAGTACATGATGCACTTGATCACTTGGTACCAGGAGATGACCACCGATTGCGGGCTTGGCTTTTTCCAGATAGGTGGCGGCATCGCGGGCGATTTCCCGATTTGCGTCGTCCCCCTAATTCAGCAAGACTTGGAGACCGACGTGCGCGTTTGGGAGTATTTTTGCCAAATCTCAGACAGCACCACAAGCTACGGCTCCTACTCGGGCGCCGTTCCCAATGAGAAAATCACCTGGGGAAAACTCGCTCCAGGAACACCAAAGTTCATTATTGAGAGCGACGCATCGATTGTCGCGCCGCTCCTGTTTCACTACGTGCTAGCAGAGTAAACCCGAGCTAGCTACAGGACCCGCCACCGCAGCAGTTGGACTGCGGTGCTGCGGGTGCTGGGCCATCACTCTCGCCCTGTAAGTGCTTGTGCACCATGGCCGCCTCGGACTCCTCCTCGGCAGTGAATCGATACTCCTCCGGCATGCGATCGGCGTGACGGCAGACGCGCTGATAATAGTCCTCGATCTCGATGCCCAGCACCGCCGCCCCAAACAGCTCCGCCTCGACCTGGGTCACAATATCGAGATAGTTCACCGAGGGGATGTGGTAGAGCGAGAGAGCCACGAGCGCGTCTTCATCGGTTTGGAAGCACGGCCGAATCAGCAGCTGAAATCCCTCCGTGGCCTTGTCGCCCTTAGGCCTCGGGATAGCGAACTCGCCCTTCATAAGGCCTTCATTCGTAAAGACAACCTCCACAGGAAACCGCACGATGTCGCGGTCTTCGAAGATCTCAAGCAAGGTCTTCCAGCTCAGGTGATCGCCTTCGATAGCGTACTTCTCGCGACAGGCGTCCGCGCGTCCGACTAGATGTCCGCGGAGGGCAGCGTAGCCGTCCTGCTCAGTGGGTTGAATGCGTTTCATAGCTGTGATTCTCGGTTTGAGAGGGGGGGGCAGCGCTGCGAAGTACAAACGAGAAGGGCCCCGGTACTAGTACCGGAGCCTCTCTCTTCATGTCTACGGCCTACACGTTATTTGTAGCGGTCCGTGAATTCTTTGCGCTCACCGTCGCGGCGCGCCTTCTCTTCGGGATCCATCAGACCGAGGTACCACTTGTGGTTCTCGGAGTTCAGGACCTCATCGATCACCTTCGTAAGATTCTCGGCAGCTGCGACTTTGTCCACGTCGCCAGAGTTCATGCCCTGCTCGACCAGCTCTTCGAGCTCGGGAAGCAGGTGCGTGTAGAAGTTGCGACCAAGCTCGTACGTGCCATGCCAGTGGGTGTAATCCGGACCCATCATTGATGCCCCGTGACGTGCGCGACGCCCTTCGTGGTGCCACAGTTCGAACCAGATGAAGTCGATCTTGTTGGAGAACTTAACCGGCTTGAGCAGCTGGGCCGCAGCCGCCATCAGCTCAATACCCGGCTTGCCATACTTCTCGTTATACAGCTCGATAAGGCCATCGTACTGAACGTACCAGTTCTCAACCCAACCCCCAGCGTGGCATGCGGAGCAGACATCTTGCATATTGCGACGGCGCTCTTTCCAATTGACATCCGCGCCGGGCAGGCCCATTTTTGCGTCGGAGACTTCGGGCCGAATCGAGACGATCGGACGGTTGTTCCAGCTGATGCGCATCCCGACGTCGTGGGTCACGCCTTGCTTCTTTGTCGCGGACATATGGCAGGTCGCGCAAGTGGGCGCAGCGGTGTAGTCCTCACCGACAATCCACTTGGGGCTCTCCATGTTCATGTCGTTGATGTTGGCTGCAAACGCGATACCGTGCTTGGACTCCTCGTAGATCTCCTTTTGGGGGTGATCCGGGCCCAAGTGGCACTTGCCACAGGTGTCGGGGTGCCGGGCCTGCTCGACGGAGAACTCGTGACGTTGGTGGCATGCTGAGCAAGAGCCAACCGACCCGTCTGGGTTGTGCCGTCCGATCCCCGTATTGGGCCAAGTTGCCGGGTCCAGGGTACCGTCTGAGTTCACCTTAACTTCGGTTCCGTGGCACTGCCAGCAGCCGTTGACAGCTGCGGCAGAGGTGCCGTGCGGGAATGCCTCGGTGACGAAACCGCTGTTACCCTCAACGACCTCAGCAAGAAGGTTGTCCAGGGAGCCAAGGATACGTCCGGCGGCAGCGTGGTGCGAGCCGGCGAACTCTTCGACTTCCTTGGAGTGGCAGTTTGCGCAGTCGGCGGGACTGACGATGATCGCGATGTTGAAATCGTAGTGATCAAATACATCGACGTCCGTGCGGTCCGCTTTATGGCACTCGAAGCAGCCGACGTTTGCGCGATAGTGTTTGCTGTCGCCCCACTGCTCGTACAGAGCTGGGGTCTCCTTGCGGTGACAATCGATGCACTCTTGGGTCTCTTCGCTAATTTCAGCAGGACCAAAGGCCTGGATAGCGGTGACTGGCGGGCCGGGTAAAGCTGAGGACCACGTGCTTAATGCAACGCCGGCGGCGAGCAACAAGGCAAGATGAAGTTTCATGGTATTGGGTAAGGGGGATAAGGAGAAAACCGAGAACGAAGAGCTACGCGCCCTGATCGACACGATCAGGAGAACGAATCCGTGGAGTAGAGCTTGTTCTTGGTGAGTTCACCCGAGAGCACTGGGATGGTGACTCGGACAAGGATGGTGAAGAGCAAGAGCCCTGCGGCCCAGATCCCGAAGCAGACAAGCGTCTCATTCAGAGTCGGGACGTATTCAAAAACCTCACCAAGGGGCGTCGGGATGAAGCCCGGAACGATGAGTCCCATACCCTTCTCAATCCAGATGCCAACAATCATCGCACCGCAGGCCGGAGCGTAGAAGACGACGCGTCTTTTGAAGGGTGAGTAAAGAACAACAAGCGCAAATGTGTTGAGCGCAATCGCTGTCCAGATCCAAGGCACAAGGGCGTGTTTGCCGCCAAGGCCCTCGAAGAGATAGTGGGCCGAGGCCGCGTGCGTTGAGTCGGTGTAGAACTCGGTAAAGACCTCGCAGCCGAGTAAGAACATGTTGATCGTCAGTGCGACCGTGATAATCCCTCGCAGGGTCTGAAGAGCTGCACGAGGCACGTCGTATTTTGTAAACCTGTTGATCACAAGCAACGTCAACACCAAGAAGGCAGGCCCGGCTGCGAAAGCCGACGCCAGGAAACGCGGAGCGAGGACGGCGGAGTTCCAGAAGGGACGACCGCCCAGTCCCGAGTACAGAAACGCTGTAACTGTGTGGATGCTAAAGGCCCAAAAGATCGCCAAGAACACAAACGGGATGTAGAAGGCCTTTCCCGGTTTGCGCTCGTTATAGGCGCACCAAATGAGGTATCCGCAGATGTGCAGGTTAAGGGCCAAGTAGCCATTCAGCACAATCACATCCCATGTCAACACGGAGATCGGCCAGTTGAAACGCATGAATAGGTGCAGGCCTCTGTCGGGCCGCCCCATGTCCGCCATGATGAACATCAGGCACATCGTCACGGCCGCGACGGCGAGCAGCTCCCCAAAAATCACCAGGTCGTGGAGGTCCTTGTTCTTATAGACGTACACCGGAATGACCAGCATCACGGCGGCTGCCGCCATACCCACTAGGAAGGTGAAGTTCGCGATGTACAACCCCCAGGAGACCTGGTCGGTCATACCCGTCGTCGCCAGTCCACCAACGGCCTGCTTGGCCCACGCGTTGAGCCCGATCAGGGCAACAACACTCAGGAAAAGCATCCAAAACTTGTAGAGCTTGGTGCCTACAAAGCTCAGGCGAAAACAGCGCTGCAGAAATCTTGTGTACTCCCTCACTTGGGCTCTCCTTTGGAGGCACCGTGGGTGCGGGTGATCTCAGGCATGCCTGGCATTCCTTCGAAGCTTTTCTGGGAGCTGTCTTGAGGGTAGCGCTCGTCGAAATAATAGAAGAAGCGCGGGTTGGTCCCCAGCTCTTCCTTAAGAACGAAGACACGTTTTGTTTTTAGGATCTGAGCCACCTCGCTTGTCGAATCCAGGATGTTGCCGAACTTGCGCGCGCCAACAGGGCAGACCTCTAAACACGCGGGCATCTTGCCCTCACGCGTCCGGTGCAGGCAGAAAGTGCACTTCTCCACAACGCCAACAGGGCGTGGGCGGTTACTGAGGTAGTTGACCTCGAGCTGCTCGCCTTTCGCCTCCGCAGCATCCTTTTTCGCGATGAGCTCTTCCTTGGGGATCGTCGGCTCGGCAAAGTTGAAACGACGCGCCCAGTAGGGGCAGGCTGCTTCACAGTAGCGGCAGCCGATGCACCAGTCGTAGTCGACCACAGTGATGCCATCAGGCTCCGTCCATGTCGCCTCAACCGGGCATACCTTCGTGCACGGTGGATCGTCACACTGGTGGCACTGAATCGGCATGTAGAAGTGATCCTCGTCAGGCACTGTCGGGCGGTCGTAGTGGTGGTTGCCCTTTTCAATGTCAAGTGTGCCCTTGGGCATCTCCAGCACGCGGATGTACTGGATCTCGGGAGAGCGCGACTGGTTGTTCTCCTGGACGCATGCATGGACACATTTACGACAGCCAACACAGCGACTGAGGTTCAAGGCGTAGACGAATTCAACGCCGTCGACGGGCTTGATGTCACGGGCGACAACATCCACGTCAAAGCGGCGCTTCACATCGGATTCGATGCGCGCGAGAGACGCCTTCATGTCGTCTGCGCTCATCTCTTTGTAGTGCTTTTGTAGGAAGCCTTCTACGCCGCCCAAAGTGTCGACATCAAAGTCTGCCAGGGGCTTTAGAGCTGAGACAAACGCCCCCATCCCCGCGACGACTTGTACACCCGATCGCAGGAAATTTCGGCGGGTGCTTGGTCGTGCCAACATGGAATCGATTGGTGATTGTGTATTTGTGCTCATCACTTTTCTCCGCGCTCGATGCCGAGCTCTTTGTACTTCGCATCGAGTGCGGCCCGCTTAGCCGCGGCCTCTTTTGCATTGGCTTCTGCTTTCGCCTCGCGCTCGGATCTGATCACTTCACGGAAGCGGCCGATTGGCCCTTCGAGCACGTGATCACCGGCATGTTCATCCGTAATCTGGCGCAGAGTATTCGGCGCAGGGAACGTCTCAAGCTGGGGGAATGCGGGATGGTGAGGGTCGTGGCAGGCGACGCATTGCTGGCGAACCTGCTCCCCCTTGGACTTGTCCCAATAGCCGTTAGTGCGCCCGTGCGCACCCGACTGCCAATCTCGCCAGGTCGGCCCATGGCACTGTGAACACAGAGCGGCCGAATCCCCGAAAGGAATCGGGTTCCCCTCGCGATCGGAGAGCATCCCGCGGTCTTCGCGGTTGTGGCAGCTCAGGCAATTGTCGTTTTCACCATGGCTCAACCAGGTATCGAGGTGCTGCACGAGGGACTTGTTTTGGCGCACGCCGGAGTCCCAAATCTCATGGCAGGTCTGACATGTCTTTTTGACGCCCCCCACTATGATCGTCGGGTTCGGGCCGAGAGGCGTGCGCAGGGTGGTCGGCTGGACCATTTCCAGGGTGACAACATTGCGCTCTGCGAGTGGAATGTCAGCGGGACCGGATCCAACGAGGAACCAACCCGCAAGGGCGAGGAACACAGCTGTAAGTACGGTTTGATGCATGGCAAAGGGCCTAAAGAGTGGGCCCTGGGGCGCCGCTCTCGGTAGATTGGGGAACTGGGGGGGGAGTTTGGGGTGGCGAAAGCCAGCGTGGCAAAAAGACTAAACGACTTGAATATCCTAAATATCGACTAAGTCCGGGGCTCTGGCAAGTGATATGTGGCGAAATCATCGTGTAAACGGCGTTCGGGGTGGATCCCCGAGGGTCGGGGATCAGTCCAACAGCCCTTAGTTGGGCTCAAATAGGCTGACTTAGAGGGGTTTCCGAAGCGGGAAGCCCTGTCCAAGATGCCAACAACCCAATCTAGCCCTAAGCGCCCCTAAAAGTATTGACCGATGTCAACACAGCGGAGGAAACCATCCGAATATGGGCTTAAGCCTGCTCTTCGCGGTCGGCGATAGCCGCTAAAACCCGCCCATCGAGGATCTTCAACTTGCGGCGATCCACTTCCACAATTCCGCGGTCCGTCCAGCGCCTCAACATACGCGAGAGCGTCTCCGGCGTAATCGAGAGGTAGGCCGCGAGCTCCTTTTTGCTCATGGCGAGCTCCACAACCATCACGCCGTTTTCGGTGCGGGATGGCACGCGCACTAGGTAGTGGGCCAGGCGAGCACCCGCGGAAACAACGGAGAGCTCCTCTACGCGGGCCACCAAATCCAAGAGCCAGTGGGAGAGAGACGCCACCATGGCCGAGGCGAGGCGCTCGTGCTCCCGAAAGAGCCTCAAAAAACCGGGGCCATCGATGCGAAGCAAACGGGTGGGCTCCTCGGCCATGGCGCTGGCTGGATAAACCCCAAGGTTGAGCAGAGCCGCCTCTGCAAACGTCGCCCCCTTCTTAAGGTCGTGAAGTACCTGCTCTCGGCCCTCGGGGGATACCCGAAAGACCTTGACGCGCCCCTCAAGAACTAAATAGAAGGCGCTGCAGGTCTCCCCTTCCAGGAAAATCGTCTCTCCTTTGGACGCCCCGACTCCCGTGCAGAGCCCGGCAACCGCCTCGATAAGCGTGTCCCCAAGATTGTGAAAGTGGGGTGTTTCCCGGAGGACCTGTTTCATTGCATCGCGTTGCATGGCGCCTAAGGTACAGGCCTGGTCCGAGCATTCGCAAGGATTCCGACCTGCATTTCCAGCGGCCCGAGTGACTCGTCGCCTGGGTCGAACGCACTCGTTTCGGGAGCTCTTCCCTGGTATTTCTAGACTGGGCACTTGGTCCCGACTGCGGATTTGTACCTAGCATCCTTGGTCCAATCGCTACACTCCCGCAATGCCAAGCGCCGAGCTCATCCTTGTCAATCTCGGAACTCCCGAGACGCCCACAGCACCCGCCGTTCGCGATTTCCTGGCCGAATTCCTGGGCGACCCCATGGTTGTCGAAAAACCGCGTTGGCTGTGGCTGCCAATTCTTCATGGCATCGTATTGCGACGTAGGCCCGCACCCGTCGCGAAGGCCTATGCCGAGATTTGGCAGCCCGACGGCGCCCAAGGCGGCTCTCCTTTGGCCGTTGGAACACGCGCACTCGCCGCCGCCACACAGGCCTTGGCGGGCGACGACCTCCACGTCACTTTCGCCTACCGCTACGGCGCGACCAACTTGCGAAGCCGCCTCCTCGAGAGCCAAAGGCGCTGGCCCGATTCCGATCATCCGATCCGTGTCGTCTCTCTTTTCCCACAACGCACGGCCTCGTCGAGTGGAACGGTAGAAGTTCTGACGAGGCGATTAGCGGCCGAATTCGGGATGGAATCTCGACTTTCCGCAGCTTCTCTCTCCCCTGTCTCCCCCGGCTACATCAACTCCATCGCGGCTGGAATCGAGGCCGCCGTCGCGGATGCGCCCGAACCCGCGCACCTGCTCGCCTCATTCCACGGCATTCCCGAGTACGTCAATGCGAACGAAGGCGGCCGCTACACAGCGGACTGCCAAGCCACGTTCGCAGCGCTTCTAGAGCGCTTGGGTTGGGCAGAAGATCACGTGCCCGCGGCCTTTAGCAGTGCCAGCTTGACCTACCAATCCAAATTCGGTCGCGACCCTTGGATCGGGCCCGCTACAGATCAATGCTTGGCAGCACTAGGTAAACAGGGCGGCAGTATTGTGGTCGCCACCCCGGGTTTCTTGACCGCCGGACTGGAGACTATCGAGGAGATGGGATTACGTGGTAGAGACACGTTTCTTGAGGCCGGCGGCAGGCACTTCGGCCTGGCGAAAACTCCAATCGCCCACCACCAGGATCACTCGCCAACCCCCGATTCCGACCTAGTTCGTGCCCTTTTGGGACTGGTGACCACCTAGGCGAATGTTTCCCGCGCGGGTAGGTGGCGAGGGGGTCCTCCCCAGTGCGTTGCGACTTTTAGAACGCACTGTTAGGCGCAGGTCCGGCGCTGGTTAGACTCTCTGCATCACTCTCCCTCGTTCTCAAAACCATCGCGGAGTCACGCCATGAAAACCAGTCTATTCTCCCTCGTTGCAATCGCTCTCGTCGGAACCCTCGCCACCACCTACTCGCCAGCGGCACCGCTCACCAACGCACCGTTTGCCCCCTCTCTCGCCCCTTTCCACTGCCAGGTCCCCTGCGGGATTTACGGTGACAAGATGCGCATGGATATGTTGATGGAAGATTCAGCGACCATCGAAAAAGCCATGACGACCTTAGAGACCGAGGGCGTCAGCCAGAACCAAATGGTTCGCTGGATCATGAACAAGGAAGAGCACGCCGCCAAGATCCAAGAGACCGTTGCAAGCTACTGGCTGGCCCAGCGCATCAAAACGCCGGCAGACGCCACGAATGAGGCCGCAATGGCCAAGTATCATCGTCAGCTCGAGCTACTACACGGCATCACCGTCGCGGCCATGAAGTGCAAGCAAACAACAGACGTGGCAAACGTCGAAGGTCTGCGCAATAAGGCGATGGAGTTCAGTGGAACCTACTTCTCAGAAGAAGATCAAAAGCACCTGCGCGATCACACCTTCGCAAAGTAGTCGGATTGCGGCCTCGCTTTTGTAGGTTGACAACTCTCGGGCTCATGGCGATCGAGCCATGAGCCGATTGTGGGTGCTTGTGAGAGTCAGCTGGAGGCAGAAGTTTGCCTCAATCCCTGCATTTTACCCGGCCCGTGACAGAGCTGTGACAATCTAAGGACCGAGAGATCCTATTGTTCGGGAACGGAACATGGAACACATTGGAGTCATCGGCCTCTCCTGGCGCCAAGGCGGCCCGGACGCACTTGCGCGCTTTACGCTTCCCTCGGGGGATGCGGACGAGGCGGCGCGCTTGGCCCGATTGCGCGCTGCCATGGGCTGTGAGGAGCTGGTGTACCTGTGCACATGCAACCGCGTGGAGCTCTTCTTTACGGTCTCGGATCCGGCTGATATGGCTGGCATGCGCAGTCGCGCCTATGAGGCGATTACGGGGGAGCAGCCCGGTCCCGGCGAAGCTGAGCGCAGTATGCGAGCTTGGGCCGGAGAGGGTGCAGCAGAGCACTTATTTTTGGTCGCCACGGGATTGGACTCGGCAAAAGTTGGGGAGACGGAGATCAACGGGCAGCTACGGCGTGCGCTCGACACAGCAAGCTCGGCGGGCCTGTTGCGCACGAATGGTGGACGCCTCGAGAGCTTGATGGAAGAGGCGCTGCGACTGTCTCGCAAGATCAGATCAGACTCGGGACTAGCCGTAGGTAAGACCTCGCTCGCAGAGATCGCTTTGACAAAACTCCGCGAGCGTGTAGCGAGCACGGGCGGAGCGGTCGCACTTGTTGGCGTCTCGCCAATGACCGAGCGCTGCGCGATTGACCTTGCGGAGAGTGGGGTCCCCCTTGTGCTCGTGAACCGCTCCCTTGAGCGGGCGCAACTGCTCGCGGCCAAACTGAACAACAGTGGAAGCAGCCACCGTGCACTGAGCCTAGAGTCTTTCCTCGAGAGCCCGCCCCCCATCGAGGCCGTCCTTAGTGCGACCGGCGCACCGTGCGCTGTGATACAAGGCGCGGCCCTCGCGCGCATTGCCGACAGCGCACCCTCGGGTGAGGCGATGCTCATTGTGGATATGGCTATCCCGCCCGACGTTCCGCCTTCCGAGGCCTCGGCCCTCGGCGTCGAGCGGATTGGAATGGACGAGATCATTAAGATTGCAGAGACCACGCGAACGAGACGACTCGAAGAGATGTCGGGCGCGCGGGAGAGTGTCGATGCCGCGCTCAATCGCTTTCGCATCCGGTTGGGGGACGAGCATGTCGCCCCCTTTGTGATGGCACTTCAAAAGCGCTATCGCAAGGTCGCAAGGCAAGGGGCCGAGCGCCTTCTCAGCACGCGCCTGCAAGGCCTAGACGACAACCAACAACAGGCCGTCCTCCGGTTTGCGGAGAGCTTGGCCGCCCGCTTCGCGCACCTACCCAGCACGGGATTGCGAGGCGTAGCACGTGTCGCCGGTGCTCCTGCCGTTGATGCGTTCCTAGAGCGTGCAGACGCCGAAATGGCAAAGGAGTTCGATCGCGCGCGCAAAGATGCCTCCCTAGCTTCTCCAAATGAACAGCTCGATGTCAGTACCAAGCAACAACCCGCATCGACCTCCCCAACCATGGATGCGAATCTCTAGTCGCGCGTCGCAGGACCTCGAAACATGACAACACCCCCCAGCAAAACACTCCGCCTTGGAACGCGCGGATCCGCCCTAGCCATGGTGCAAGCGCGCGACATACGCCGCCGCCTGATCGCCGCCGGACATCCGACGGAGATCGTGATGATGAACACGATTGGCGATACGGATAAGACGAGCTCCTTTGCGACGATCGGGCCTCCGGGTGTGTTCGTGCGCGAGATTGAAGCAGCCCTACTTGAGGGCGCCATCGACCTCGCCGTTCACTGCTACAAAGACCTCCCCTCGGTCTCACCCGAGGGACTAGTCATCGCAGCGATTCCCGGTCGCGAGGACGCGCGCGAGATCCTTGTGATCAGCGAGGATGCCTACGACGAGAGTCAGCCTGGCCTACCGATTAAACAAGGCGCGTGCATTGGCACTTCGGCCGCGCGTCGCCAAGCGGTGATCGCGGACAAGCGCGCCGACCTGATCTGTCGCGAGCTGCGCGGCAACGTTCCTACACGTCTTGCGAAACTGAAGGGCACAGAGTACGACGCGATCGTTTTGGCGGTCGCTGGCGTCAACCGCCTAGGCGAGGGCGCCGCCCTTGGCGAAAACGAGGCACCCGATACTAGTGATTGTGTCGTCGTGACTTTGGACGCGACGGACTTCGTCCCCGCCCCCAGTCAAGGCGCCCTTGCACTGCAGGTTCGAGAACCGCGCGAAGGTGCCAACCAAGCGGAGAACCGGCGCATCTATGACATCATTCGGGAGCTGCACGAAGAGCACGCCGAGCGCGGAGTGCGTGCCGAACGCGAGCTGCTAAGGCTGATTCAAGCTGGTTGCGAGGCACCCTTTGGCGCATGGGCCGACACCTCGAAAGCAAACGAGGAGCTAACGTTGTACGCGGTCTTCGCCGAGAACGGAGCTCTGCGCCGTGTCATCGAGACGGGCACCGATCCCATCGCAGTCGCCAGTGCCGCCTATCGCGCCCTTGGCCTAGCCGAGAGGGGCGCAGGCTAGAACTTGATGAAGTCCCTCGACAATAAGCGCATCTTGATCACACGCACCACCGCCGATAACGCGGTGTGGGCGGTGCAGCTTCGCGAGCGCGGTGCTGTTGTGATCGAGCGCGCTTGCATCGAGCGACGAGTCATCGAGAGTGCAGGACCTGAGTTAGAGCAAGCCTTGAACGGCGCCGCGTGGCTCGTCCTGCCCTCGCCTACCGCCGTCCACAGCTTCCGTAAACTCTCGTCTCTTCCAAGCGGTGTCCGTATTGCCTGCACCGGTCCGAGCTCAGCGCAACTTGCGGAACAAGAGCTTGGCCGCTGCGACCTAATCTCGGCAGCCGGAACCATGACAAGCCTTGCCCAAGAGCTCGGCGACCTAGGTGCGACCACGATCGTGATCGCCGGTGCCGAAGAGACCACGATGGACTTGCAGTTCGCACTTCGCCCCAAAGGCTTCACCGTTAGGCATGTGCCGACCTATCGGACCCAACCTGCGACACTTGCCAAGAACACAACAGTCACCTCCGCCGAGGCTCAAAACCTAGACGCGATCTTCCTCGCAAGCCCATCCGCGCTAGTGGGTTTGAGGAACGTCATGGAACTTTCCAACACTCCCCTAATCACCATCGGGCCCACGACCTCTGCGGCAGTAACCTCTGCGGGCCTAGAGGTCGCGGCCGAAGCGCAAACGCGTGATCTAGACGGCCTCATCGACGCCTTCCTTTGTATCCAATGAATATCCAACATCGCCCCAGGCGCCTGCGCCGCTCCGCCGTGCTGCGCGACCTCGTCGCCGAGAATCGCGTGCACGCCAACCAGCTTGTGATGCCGCACTTCTGCCTTAACGAGGAGAGCGCGCGCGAGGCCATTAGCTCGATGCCCGGCATCGAGCGCCTTGGCCGCAAAGAGCTTGTCGAACAAGTGCGTGCCGACCTAGCGCTCGGCATTCGCAGCGTACTGCTGTTCGGCCTTGCGGGCTCCGGCGAAAAAGATGCCGCCGGAACCAAGTGCAGCGATGACGACGGAGCCGTTCCACTTGCGGTGCGCGCTTTGAAAGCCGAGTTCGGCGCCGACCTCGTAGTCATGACCGACGTCTGCCTATGCGCCTACACCGACCACGGCCACTGTGGCGTGATCGAAAACGGCGAGGTCAAAAATGACCCCTCACTCGAGCTGCTCGCAGGCATGGCGCTCGCCCACGCTCGGGCCGGCGCGGATGTCGTCTCCCCCAGCGACATGATGGACGGGCGCGTCGACGCGATCCGCGAGAAGTTGGACGACAACGGCTTCGAGAACATCACGATCATGGCCTACAGCGCAAAGTACGCATCGGCTTATTACGGCCCATTTCGCGACGCAGCGGACTCGGCGCCGTCCGGGTCCGCCAACGTTCCGAAAGACCGCAAGACGTATCAAATGGATTCGCGCAATCGGTGGGAGGCGCGCCGCGAGGCCGGCCTCGACGAAGCGGAAGGCGCAGACATCCTCATGGTCAAACCCGGTTTGGCTTACCTCGACATCATCGCAGAGGTGAGCGGCATGACGAACCTCCCCGTCGCCGTCTACAACGTCTCGGGCGAATACTCGATGGTCAAAGCTGCCGCCGAGCGCGGCTGGATCAACGAGCCCGAGGTCGTTCGCGAAAACCTTCACGCTTTCGTTCGCGCAGGCGCGAACATCATCATCACCTATCACGCACGCGAAGCCCTCCAGGGCGACTGGCTATGAGCACACGCACCACAACACGCAGCGAGGACATCTTCGCTCGCGCCCAAAAGCTAATCCCGGGCGGCGTCTCGTCACCCGTCCGCGCCTTTCAGGCGGTCGGCGGCAGTCCCCCCGTCATCGAGCGCGGCTCCGGCGCCCACATTTGGGATGTCGACGGCAACAAGTACCTGGACTTTGTCTGCTCCTGGGGTCCGCTGATCCTTGGGCACTGCAACCCCAAGGTCACCGATGCGATTGTCAAGGCCGCGCAAAACGGCACCACGTTTGGAGCTCCCTGTGAGGCCGAGCTCGGCCTGGCCGAGCGCGTCACGCGGCTCTATCCGTTCATCGATCAGGTGCGCTTTGTCTCCTCCGGAACCGAAGCCACCATGAGCGCGATCCGCGTCGCCCGCGGCTGCACGGGTCGCGACTACCTGGTGAAGTTCGCGGGGTGCTATCACGGTCATGCGGACCACCTCCTTGTCGAGGCGGGTTCAGGCCTGGTGACCTTCGGTCAGCCCGCCTCTGCAGGTGTGCCCAAGGCCTTTGCTGAAAAAACACTAGTCCTTCCCCTCGACGACATCGACGCGCTAGAGGCACTCTTCGCAGAGCGCGGTTCTGAGATCGCCGCTGTCATCGTCGAGCCACTCCCCGCGAACAACGGCCTTCTCAAGCAGACGCCCGAGTTCCTCGCGGCGGTGCGCCGCGTCACCAAAGAGCACGGCGCTCTACTCATCTATGACGAGGTCATCAACGGCTTCCGATTGGCACCCGGGGGGGCCGCTGAGCTGTACCACATCGATCCAGATCTAGCGACTTTCGGCAAGGTCATCGGAGGCGGTTTACCCGTCGGCGCCTTTGGCGGAAAGGCCGAATACATGCAGCAGCTTGCTCCCCTCGGCCCGATCTACCAGGCCGGTACGCTGTCAGGCAATCCGCTTGCGATGGCCGCGGGGATCGCCGCCGTGGACTTCCTTATCGACAACAACGGTTGGGACCGTTTAGAGGAGCTGGGAGCTTACTTCGAAGCCCAGGTCGCCCCGTTGCTCGAAGCGCGCGGCTGGTCACTCGTCCGACAAGGCTCGGTGTTTTGGTTTTCTCTTCAGCAGGGACCTGCACCCCGAAGTGCCTCTGCGATCGACACGCAAGCGGCGGATCGCTACCGCCCGATCTTCCACGGCCTGCTAAAGCGCGGCATCAACATGGCCCCATCCGCGTATGAAGTCGGGTTCGTCTCCCTTGCACACACCGAAGCAGACATCGACTTCTTTACGTCCCAACTTGCTGAGGTTTTGAACTCACTCTAAGCGCCCCATGTCCTCCTCCACCATCCGCTCCAGCCGCCCCGTGCAGCTGACCGTTGTCATCCTTCTTATGACTTGCTTCGGGCAAGTCGCGTGGTGGATCGTGGACCAAGGGCTGTATTCAGCAAGGCACATCGAGGTCGTCCAGTCTCACCACGAGGACAGCGTCAAGATTGCCAGGGTGCTTGTAGAGAGTGGCGAGACAGTGGAGCGCGTTCGCGACTACTTCCCCGAGCTCGACGTCCGCATCGATGAATCGGGCGCACTGCAGGTCTCCGTATTTGAGAGCATCACCGAGGCCCTCAAAGCCGAGCGGGTAGCCCGCATGAATAGGTACGGATGGGAGGGGAGCTTCTTCCTGCTCGTCCTCCTTACGAGTGTCTCTGTGATCGGGGTCACCCTACGCCAACGCACCGAGCTCTTGCGACGCCAGCAAAACTTCTTGGCGGCCGTCTCTCATGAACTCAAGAGTCCGCTGGCGAGCATTCAGCTCTCCGCCGAGACCCTATTGCTGCGCGACCCTGACAAAGAGGGTCGCACGCGCATTGCCGATCGCATGGTCGCCGCCACGGATCGCCTGGCCACCATGGTGACGAACCTGCTGGACGCCGCACGCTTGGATGAGGAGCAGATTGAGCTCACTTCCGAGGTGGTCAACCTGCGCGGCTTAGTCGAACGTGTCCTCGAACCGATCATCTGCATGGGCCACATCCATGGCATTGAAGTCAAGAACGAGGTCTCATCGACCTTGGAGATTCTCGCAGACGTCACCGCAGTCAAGTCCGTCGTCAGCAACATTGTCAACAACGCCTTCAAGAGTGTCCAAGCGAGCGGCGGCGGCACCGTTACGCTGACTGCAAAGAGAGCCGAGAAAAAGGGGAAGCCGATGGTCGCACTGCAAGTTCAAGACGACGGCCTTGGCTTCGATCCGAAGATCGGGGACCGGCTGTTCGACAAGTTCTTCCGCCCTGGCAGCGAGCTCACGCGCAAAACAAAAGGTGCGGGTTTGGGTTTACACATCGTGCGGAGGTTCGTTGAACTCGACGGTGGACGTACATTGATCCATAGCGAGGGCGAGAACCTAGGCGCAACATTCACCGTGTGGTGGCGAGCACCCGAACCCGTGGACTCCAATCTGCGTGGAGGTAGTGCGTCCGCACTCCGCGACAAAACAGGCGGCCCGGAGATGATGGGATGAGCAACTCAATGCGCGCAACAGACGAGCAGCCGTTCCGAATCCTTGTCGTCGAGGACGAAGAGAGTTTGGCCGAGGGCATTTCGGAGAACCTCGTAATCGAGGGCTACCATACCGAGATCGCTCCAGATGGGATTCGCGCGATGGAGCGTGTTCGCAAAGGGGAATGGGACCTGATCCTGCTCGACGTCATGCTGCCAGGAATAGACGGCTTCACGATCTGCGAGAACGCACGCAAAGAGGGCATCCAAACCCCGATCCTGTTCCTCACCGCCAAAGGTGGAGTCGGAGATCGTATTCGCGGACTCGAAGCCGGCGGTGACGACTACCTCTCGAAGCCCTTCGCCCTCAAAGAGTTGCTCTTGCGTGTCGCCGCAATCTTGCGCAGAAAAAGTTGGTATTCCACCCCGGTCGCTGCCGAAGGCCTCGAAAGCGAGGCGGCAAAATCGACGATCGAATTTGGTGGCAACTTCTTTGACTTCAAAACCTATAAAGGGACGGCTTGGGATGGCAGCGAACAACAGCTCACCCACAAAGAGGCCCTAATCCTCAAGTGCCTATCCGACAGGCTCGGCGAGATTGTCTCGCGCGAAGAGATCCTAGAGCAGGTCTGGGGCTACGAGATTTTTCCATCCACACGCACGATCGATAATTTCATTGTGCGCCTGCGCAAACGATTCGAGCGGGAGCCCGAATCCCCGCGCCACTTCCACACCCAACGTGGTGTGGGTTACCGATTCACCACAGACGAAGACATCGTGGCCCCTGCGCCTCGAACTCCGAACCCGTCATGAAACCACTACTTTTACGTGCCCTCTTGGGCGAAGTCACTGAACGCCGTCCCCTCTGGATCATGCGTCAGGCGGGCCGCTGCCTGCCTGAATACCGCAAGCTCAAGGAGTCCCACACCTTTGAACAGATGTGCGCGGACCCCCAGCTCGCTTGCGACGTAACAATGATGCCACTTGAGCGCTTTGAGCTCGATGCCGCTATAACGTTCGCCGACCTGATCAGCCCCGCGTCCGCTCTTGGTGTGGAGTTCCGATTCGATCCCGGACCGATTATCGCCAAGCCACTAACGACCGCCGCCGAGATCCGCGCGCTGCGCGTCCCAAGTAAAGAGGAGATCGCACCTGAAGTTGCGGCCGCACAGCGCCTCATCAAACCGAGACTCAAAGAGCACCAGGCGCTCCTTGGATTTGCGGGTGCTCCCTTCTCACTTGCGGCCTATTTGGTAGAGGGACGAGGCAAAGCCGGCTTCCCTAGACTACGTGCCATGCTCGCGGAAGACCCCGTATTGTTTGGCGAGCTCATGGCGACGATCGCCACTCTCTCCGCGCGCTACCTTACGGCCCAGCACGACGCGGGATGTGATGCCGTTCAGGTTTTCGATTCCTGGGGCGGGCTCCTTTCCCTTCGCGATTGGACTGCGCACGTGCGTCCGCATATCGTCAACCTACTCACGGAGCTTCGCTCCCATGGTGTGCCGACGATCTTCTTCGCAAACGATGCGCCTCACCTTGCGAACTCGATGGCCGAGCTTCCAAGTGATGGCCTAGCGCTTTGCTGGCGTAACGACCTGCCTGGAATGCGCGCGCGACTCGGCGAGCACAAGGGCCCCAATGCAGAGACGGGAACCAAAGCGCTCCAAGGAAACCTCGACCCTGCGATCTTGCTTGCTGGCCCCGAGAAGACCCGCATAGCAGCACGCGACTTCATCGCGCGGATGCCGAAGCGCGGACACATCTTCAACTTAGGTCACGGCATCATGCCCGAGGCACCCCTCGAAAGTATCCAAGCCCTCATCGAGACTCTTCGCGAAGAGGCAAACGTCCCCACCGGAGCCCAGGCATGACAAATCGCCCTACCGACCGCAAACTTGTCGCAGAGCTGCTCGCGAAATACGACCGTCCCGGCCCGAGGTACACGAGCTATCCGACGGCTATCGAGTTCGACGACTCCATGAACGCCCCGGTGTATGAGACGATCCTCGCGAACGCCAACAAGAAGGCTGATGAGCCCCTTTCGGTTTACATGCACCTGCCGTTCTGTGAGGAGCGCTGCCTGTTCTGCGGTTGCCACGTCATCATCTCTCCCCACAAGGAGAAGGCCGTGCCGTACATCGACATGATCGAAAAAGAGATCGACATGCTCGCCGCGCGGCTTCCGGATCGGCGCACGATCTCCCAGCTACACCTGGGCGGCGGTACACCGACGTACCAAACGCCGAAGCAGCTCGACCGCCTGATGACGCGCTTCTTTAGCTACTTTCAGCGGACCTCAAACGCAGAGCTTGCGATCGAGGTTGACCCGCGCGTCACCTCCGCCGAGCACATCGACGTGCTCGCTGACCATGGCTTCAATCGCATCAGCTTGGGCGTCCAAGACTTCACCCCCGAAGTTCAAGTCGCCATCAATCGCGTGCAGTCCGTCAAGCAAACCCAAGACATCATTGACCACGCTCGCAGGCGCAGTTTCACGGGTGTCAACGTCGACCTGATCTATGGATTACCGCACCAGAGGACGGACACTTTTGAGACGACGGTCAATACCGTTATTGACATGGGTGCCGACCGATCCGCTGTCTACTCCTTTGCGTTCGTTCCCTGGATTCGTGGCCATCAACGGAAGCTGATGGAGGATAACCTTCCCGATCCCGCGACAAAGTTCGAGCTCTTTGGGCTTGTCCGCGAGCGCTTCCTCGCCGCCGGCTATGAGCCGATCGGGATGGATCACTTCGCCAAGCAAGAGGACGAGCTCTCCAAAGCCAAGCGCGACGGAACCCTGCGGCGCAACTTCCAAGGGTATGCGGTCATTCCGGCCGAAGACGTGATTGGGTTAGGCATCAGCGCGATCGGTGACATCGGTGGCGCCTATGTACAAAACAACAAGAAGTTGAGCACCTACGGAGAGGCACTCAACCGAGACGAGCTGCCCATTGAGAAGGGCCTTGCTCTCACCGAAGACGACAAGCTACGCCGCGTTGTCATTCACGAGTTCATGTGCAACTTCCGCATTGATCGGCGGGCCATCGAGAGTCGCTTCGGCCTGAATTTCGACGAGGCTTTCCCCGAGGATCTCACGCGCTTGGAAGATCACGCAAAGAACGGCATGGTCACCATCGACCAAGACGAGATCCGCGCGACGCCCGAAGGCGAGCTCTTCATTCGCAACTTGGCCATGTGCTTCGACGTCTATTGGCGCGAGAAGCACGAGGGCAAAGGCAAAGACATCTTCAGCAAAACGGTCTAGGCCGAGGTTCTCTAGGGATGACCAAGCGAATAGTGATTGTTGGTGCGGGTATAGCGGGCCTTGCCGCGGCACGTGGTGCGGCCGATTCTGCCCGAGGTTCCGACATCGAGATCCTTCTACTTGAATCTTCCCCTACGGTCGGCGGCAAGGCAAAGACGATTCGACGTGGCGGCTGGCTGCTCGAGGCCGGCCCGACAGGTTACCTCGACAGCGAGCCCCTGATGGACACCTTGGTCAAGGCTGCGGGGCTTACCAAGATCGCAGCGGACGATGCGGCGGCGCGGCGCTTCTTGGTTCGCAACGGGCGACTCAAAGAGATCAAGGCCAGCCCGCCTGCATTCCTAACAAGCGGCATCCTCTCTCCCCTAGGGGTGATGCGGATCGCCACCGAGCTGTTCCGCAAGAAGCTCTCGGATCCAAGTGGCAATACGGTCGACGAGAGCGTCTGGGACTTCGCGGCTCGGCGCCTGGGGCCCCAGGCCGCGGACCGTTTGATCGCGCCTATGGTCCTTGGCGTTTTTGCGGGCGATGCGAAGCGCACCTCTCTTCCTGCCGCTTTCCCCCGCATGGCCGAACTCGAGCGCGACTACGGCTCGCTTATCAAAGCGCTAGTGGCACTCAAGACCGAGCGAGGCCGCGAATCCGGAGGCCCCGCGGGTCCGTCCGGTAAGTTGACCTCCTTTGCGGCCGGCTTAGAGGAGCTCCCGCGGGCACTTGCGGAGCGCGGCCAGGCGGCTGGTGATTTCCAGGTGCGCACAAGCACGCGAGTCCACTCACTGGGCCACGACGGATTGCGTTGGCACTTGGCGGTGGAGCATGCGGAGAGCGGGCTGCAGTCCATCGAAGCCGATGCTGTCATCTTGGCCACCGAGCCCCACATCGCCGCGCGCCTGGTCAAAGAAGACGCTCCCGACATCGCCGCCGAGTTGACCGCCATTCCGATGCCACCCGTTGCTGTCGTCGGCTTGGGTTACGGCCCAAAAGCCCTGGCGAAAGCTCCGCGCGGGTTCGGCGCACTCATTCAACGCGGCGGAGGCCTCCGCATCCTCGGCGTTCTTTGGGACACGCACCTATTCCCAGAGCGCAGCCCCGACGGCACCATCCTGATGCGCTGCATGATCGGCGGCGCGACCGACACCGCATCCGGTGACCTCTCGGACCAAGAGCTCGTCGCCATCACCAAACACGACCTCGCCAAACTCCACCAACTCGGTTCCGAAGAGCCATGCTTCACCGAGGTCATCCGCTACGGCCATGCAATTCCCCAATATGAGGTCGGACACTTGAATCGCGTCCGTCGTATCCGGGAGCACCTAAAGGGCCTAAACGAAGTCACGCCGGGTCTGTCGCTCGCTGGCAATTACTTGGACGGAGTCGCCTTCGCAAAGTCTGCGAAGGTGGGTTACGAGGCGGGCAAGATGAGGGCCGAAGAGCTGCTTGTGCGCAAAGCGGACGTCCTCGGATAGGCTTGCATTTACTCGGCCTCGGGTGTGAGGTACTCCAAAAACACCTCGCGCACCTCGTCCATATGCTTGTTCAGATCCTTGCGCTCCCAACCCTCTGGAGAGATCGGAGGCAAGACATCAATGGTCACGCGACCGGGTCGAATGATAATGGAGCCCATCGGCAAAATCTGATCGACTCCGCGCATTAGGAACGGCACCAGGGGAGCACCTGTTTGCATGGCCAAAAGGAACGGCCCCTTCTTGAACTGCTGCAGTCCACCTTTGCGCGAGCGCGTACCCTCCGGAGCCATAATCACGGTCTCGTCCCGCTCCCGGATGCGCTGCGCCGCACTGTTCATGGATGCGATGGCTGACTTGGTATCCTTGCGATCCACCGCGATCATGCCAAGCGACTTGAGAGCGATGCCGACTCCTGGAATCCGCTGAAACTCCTTCTTGTGAATCACTACCGAATTTGCGGGACAGTAGCCCGACATCACAAGTAAGTCGAGCAGGCTGACGTGGTTGAAAAGCAGCAAGCGAGAGCCTTCAAACTCAAGGTTAGAGGCTCCCCTGACGTCTACCTTAACACCATGCCACCAGAGTGGAACGCGGCCCCAGGTCCTTGGAAACCACCAACCGTGCTTCTTGAACCACTTCGGCGCCACGAAAGCAGCGATTGGGAACAGCATCGCGAAACCGACTGCCCAGACAAACGTCAGCGGGCACAGAAAGTACCCGCGCAAGGGAGACCCCAGGTGCGCATCGTACGCGCGCCTGTCTTGGGTAGCGCTAGAATCGGTGGGCATGGCGAGATCAGAGGAGGCGGTCTTCATGGGCCCCCCTATTAAACAAGACGATCCGATCGGGCGTTAGAGTTCTTCCCCAAGTTTGCGATTCCAATCAGAGCGATTTACCTCTCGACTTGGGATACTTGGGGCCCTGCAACGCAACTTCTATCTATGGTCAACAAGCTCAACTCCGCTCTGCGCACCACCCTACTTCTGGCCCTGGTCCTCCTCTTTGGGTGGTGGACATTTTTCCTGCGGGGCAAGTTGAGCGAGGACGAGGGGCGTATTGAGGAGATTGAAACCCTCAATCAAGTTGTGCTCGCCCGTGATGCCATGATCGAAACTTTGGGCTCCGATCTAGCTGAACGCGACGCTCGCATTCACTCCCAGGGCGTCGCCATCACAAACCTCACAGCTGAAGTCGCCGAGGGAGAAGTTCGCATCGCCGAACTTGGGGTCGAACTCGATCGCAGTGAAGCCGAGGTCAAACGGCTCTCCATCGCCGTCGCGCTTCTAAAAGTAGATCACCGCGTAGCTCGACTCGAGATCCTCGAGCGCTCCGAAACTGAGGAGGATGGTGTCATCTCCTTCTGGACAACAGTCCGCTTCACCGAGCTCGACCCCTCCGGCGATCCGGTCGGCGAACCCAGGGAAGTGACCGTCGCGGGAACGCGAGTTTATATTGAAGCACTTGTGATCAAGTTCGAAGATGACTTCATCGAGGCGGGTGATTTCCTGCGCGGCTCTTCGGTATGCCTCTTTCAAAGGATCTTTGGAGAAGACCAGAGGCCGGCCGATGGGGCGACCCTCGAGAGCGGCGGTTCGATGCCTGCCGTCTACCGGGGCGACCAGACTCCCGATCCGTTCTACGAACAGCTTTGGGCCAAGTTTTGGGACTATGCAGCGGACCCAAAAGCTGCGCAGCTAGCTGGCGTTCGCGCAGTTCATGGCGAGGCCCCATTTGTCAAGGCGATCCCTGGAGCAACCTGGCGTGTAGAGCTGCGCTCTTCGGGCGGGCTTACGATCGTGGCGGAGTAAGCGTCCGCCAGAGTGCGACCGTCTCTGTCGCATTCACTCGCCACGTGTGCGCCTTCGCCTGTGCGACGCGGTCGCCGCGAGCGGCCTGATCGGCACTGGAGTCGAGAGCGCAGGCGATGTTCGCTGCAAGCTCAGCTGGATCTTGTGCTGCGCAAGCCGGCACCAATAGTGCCCCATCGGTTCCCTCTAAGACCTCGCGGAATGCCGGGAGATCACTGGCGACGATCGCAGCCCCAAATGCCATGGCCTCTAGGGGCGTGATCGGTGACAGCTCGCCCGAGGAGAGGTGAATCAACGCTGCAGATCCTGCGACCAGCGCTGGTAAGTCCGCTTCGATGGGATCGGAAATCCACGTCACGGATTCGACAAATGGAGAGCGGGAAAGCGCACGAAGAAGCGCTTCGGCAGCATCTCCGGCTCGGCCGCAAAACACCAGTTTGGCTTTGACGGACGGGTGGTAGTCGCGAAAAGCCTCGAAAGCTTTAAGCACGGCGAGAGGCTCTCGGGCTGCGCTGATCGCCCCGAGTACAAGTAGCCGCGGCGGGCCCGCTTGCATTAAATCATCGGCCGCTCTCGGAGCGGCGTCACGAAGCCAATGATCGGCGCCGGTCGTTACGGAGTGAACCCGCTCGGCGGGCAATCCCAACTGCGCAATCGCCTGTCGTGCTCCCGCTTGGCTCCCGCAGAGAATCGCATCCATTTCGAGAAGGGCGGCGCGCAAATGCGCCTCTTCGCGGGTGCCTCTTGCCGGCAGTTCGAGCAGGGGCTGGACCTGGCTAGGCCGGCCCTCTTTTCGGTGCGCAAGTGCGGGGACATGCGGACTCATTCTGTGAAACACATCGAGAGACCCGCAAAGTGCCTCGGGCCCCTTGCCCGTCAGAGCCTGTAGCGCACTCGCGAGACGCGCCGGCAAGCGATACGTCGAACGATGTGCGTCCCGTCGCACGCCAGTCCCCGTGAGCCCCAGCGCAGTTGCTGGAAGCGACGCGCCTCGCCCCCACGACCACAGGTGGAGCTCGGGACAGTCCTCAAGCCTCACGAGCGCCCTTACGAGTTCGCGCCCATAGCGCCCGATTCCAGGCCAATGCGTAGATGCCGCGAAGTAGTCGATACCGATTCTCATCACCACGGAATGCTACCACTCACAAAGAAATACGCGGCACCTTCTCTCACTCGTTTATCATGCCCCGCTATGAGCAACGTCAGCCCCAAAATCGGTGTCATCACCATTTCCGATCGCGCCAGTCGCGGTGAGTACGAGGACAAGTCAGGACCCGCGATCATCGCGGCTCTGGAGGACTACCTGATCACAGATGCGGAATACGTGATCCGTGTGATTGAGGACGAGCGGAAGCTCATCGGGTCTACGATCGTCGAGCTCGCTGCCGCAGGCTGTAGCCTGATCTGTACGACGGGCGGAACTGGGCCAACACTTCGCGACGTCACACCCGAGGCAATCGAAGATGTCTGCGCGAAAATGATGCCTGGTTTTGGCGAGGCGATGCGCGGCGCCTCTCTTGCCGCGGGGGTCCCCACCGCGATCCTCTCCCGCCAGACGGCGGCCCTGATCGGCCACAGCTTGGTGGTGACTCTTCCGGGGAAACCCGCCGCAGTGCGTGTCTGCCTAGACGCCGTCTTTCCGGCCATTCCCTACTGCATCGACCTGATCGGGGGCGCCTACCTCGAGGGTAATCCGGAGGTGGTGAACGTCTTCCGCCCGCAAAGTAAATAGCGCGCCCCTCGGCCTTACACCTCATTGAGAGGGCTTCCCCCATGCCTTTACTTGCGAAGTACAGCGATTCCGGGAATCGGCTAGCCCTCTCCCGCGATCTCTGCGATGCTTCTAGCGAGTCAACGGGAGTCAATCCTCCCGACCCCCGCCCATCCGGGCTAAGCCCAAATCCTTTTCATCATGATCTCCTCGATCCTAAAGAAAGGCGCGGTCGGCCTCGCAGCTGCCGGCGCCCTCACGATGCTCCTCTCGACAACAGCAACTGTTGGTGGTATCAAGGCTGGCGACAGCGTCTCCTATTCTTGGCGCACGCCTCTTGTCAACGGAATGGGCCGCCAGTCCCTTGAGGACTTCCTAGGCACTCCTGTCCTCGTCGAGTTTTGGGGCACCCGCTGACCCTCTTGCATTGGGTCGTCCGTGCCGGCGGCCATCAAATTCCAAGCAGAGATGGGAGACGACCTTCAGGTCATCTTCGTTGAATCCCAGGGCGCAACCGCCCAAGTGGCGGAGAAGTTCGCCCTCGATCGCGACTGGCTGGGTGGCCAGGCGATTTGGACTACCGAACCCCCATTTAATACGGGCCTGGGTGGCCTTCCCTCCTGCGCCCTTATCTCTCCCTCAGGCGAGATCCTGGAGGTCGGCATGTCCGGCAGTGTCATGGGTGATGTCGAGGATCACATCGCAGCCTTCGCCAAAGGTAAGAAGAAGTTCCCGAAGGACCTACCCAAAGACCTGAAGAAGGCTTGGACCGCTAACTCTAAAGGAGACCTCGCCTTGGCGCTGGAGCTGCTAACCCCACTGGAAGAAGGCGAAAGCGAGCTCTCCTTTGCCGCTAGCGATTTGCGTCGCAGTATCACAAAGAACATCGAGTCACGGTTCAAGGCCATCACGTGGATGAAAGAGAACGGCTTCCCTTTAGAGGCGCTCGCATCCCTCGAGACCCTTAGCGGTGAAGTCGATGGCCACGCCGAGTTCACCAAACTTGCGGACGAGCTCGTCGAAGCTCTCAACGGCGAAGAGATGAAGTCCGAGATGGAAGCCGCCGCCGAGCTGGCCAAAATCGAAAAGGCGATCGGCAAGAGTGGTGCGGACGAGAAGGCGGCTAAGAAGCTGACCAAGCTTTCCACAGCTTTCTCCGGCACTAAAGTTGGCGCGCGCGCGAAAGCGTTGGCCGACCTGATCCTGTCCTAGGCCAACGGCCCGCAAAAAAGAAACCGGGGAGTCCGACCAAAAATGGCCGGGCTCCCCGGTTTCGTTTATCCCGCCCTTCGTGCAGAGATAATGCGGAAGGGGGGACTCGAACCCCCACGCCTTGCGACACAAGAACCTAAATCTTGCGCGTCTACCAATTCCGCCACTCCCGCGTGGTGGGCAGAGGATAACGAGTCTCTCCGAAAGACGTGCGCCTCTTTTTGCAATCCATGCCCCTAAACTTCCTTGTGTAGCTCGCGCAGAACACTTGTGGCATAGCTGCCCTTGGGGAGTTGAAAGCGCAGCTCCAGGTACGAGCCAAGTTCGTCATCTCCCTCGGTGTCGATTGGATCGATCAGAGAAACACAAACCGGGCGCCGACCTCCCCGCCAAGGTTGAGCCGAGGGAGCCTCAAAGTCCGGGTACGCCCAGCCGTTTGCCAGCAAAACGGAGTCCTCCAACTCAGCCGCCCTACCCTTCGGCCGGGGCATCTTATGTCCAAACAATGGGCCCGAGGCACAGATCTCGCCCTCAGCCGCGCGCCGCCCTTCTAGGTCGAGGTCCTCGACCAGAAACGACTGCCTGCCACCTGGCATCCGCAGCGCCAAATCACCGAGCCAAACCTCGCCGAGCTCCGCGACTCTCCTAGCTAGGACCTCGTTAAACAGCCGGGATTGGAAAGCCGCCCCGAAGAACTCAAGATCGCGCCGATCGACACTTTGCCATGCGGCCGCGGCAGACTCTTCGTCGACCCTGCCGCCACCCCGAAGTAGACTCCCAAGCAGCTGCCGAGGCGCAAAGTCGCTGCGCGTCCAACCCTCAAGGGCACCCTCCGAATCCCCGCGCTCGAAAGCCTCACGCGCCTCGCGAAAGCGCCCCGTATCGACCGGCATCGGACGGCCAAGATTTTGGCGCAGCGCATCCAGCCACTCTCCCGCCATCAGCGCTTCGCCGATTTGATCCGTGTCCCCGCGATGCCCAAAGCGCTGCTCACCGAAGTAATTTGGGACACCTCGCAAGGCAAGCTCCTGCAGAATCAGGCGCGCGTCACCCCGCCGCTCTTCCGACAGGTCACGCAGCCGAATCCTAAAGCGGTTGCCGTGTGTTCTTCCGATCGCATTCCCAGTGCGGTGCCGCGTCACCTCGAGCAATCGAATGTAGGTCGCAGCATTTCCACTCTCCAATTGTTCGAGACGGGACTCGAAATCCTTAGGCGGCAAATCCAAGCTCACCCACTGCTCCGTCACGGCGCGCGCATCCTTCTTCCCCCCCACACGCAGCTTGCGGCGCGAGACCCCAAGGCAATGCGCCAACCTCCCCAAGGCAGCATCCGTCGTCATCCCGCACTTCTGGATTCGCATCCAGAGGTGCTGCCCCTCCCCTTCTGGAAAAAAGGCGGGGACCTCTTCCACAACAAAGTCCGAAGGAGTCCGCTTGTACTCACAGGGAATCGGAGCGAAGCCCGGCGTAAGAAAAGGAAGCACCATGGGCGCACAGGATACCGTCCCCATTCGAATGGCGATCGTCACATGCAGCAAGTCCGTGTACTCTTCACCAGAATTACGCCTCACAGTGCACGTAGGATTCTTCCGAGACTCGCACTCCGCGCGCACCGACTCGCGAAGTGAAGAGAGCTCCCCATGGTACGTAGGGCTCCCGCGACTGGCCGTCCAGCTCGGATGAGATCTCTCCAGAAGGGGTCGGAATGGAGACGGCTCCCCAAGCACCCCCCCCTGTCGTTTCCCCAATCTCAGGACTCGGCTCGCGCCGCTAGTTGATGTACTCTACGCCTTGGCAACCGCAGCGCGCACTTCCTCGACGACCATGTCGCCCCCTTCACTACAAACGTGATCGGCTGTCCCAACACCTTTGAGCTTGCCGCTACGCAGTAGGTCGGCCACGCTGCTTTCGATGGCTACAGAGGCCTTCTTCTCGCCGAGGAAGTCAAGCATCATGGCACCGGCCATGATGGCCGCTACGGGAGACGCAATGTTCTTGCCAGCGTGCTTCGGCGCGGATCCGTGGATCGGCTCGAACAGGCTGACTTGGCCCGGGTGCAAGTTGCCCGATGCGGCGATGCCCATGCCGCCCTGGAGCATGGCGCCCAGGTCGGTGATGATGTCGCCGAACAGGTTCGGCGTCACGGCGACGTCAAACCACTCGGGGTTCTTGACCATCCACATGCAGGCCGCGTCGATGTAGGCGTGGTCCGTGGTGATGTCGGGGTACTCGGTGGCGACTTCGGCGAAGACGCGCGTCCAGATGTCCTGGGCGCGCACGGCGTTGGCCTTGTCGATGAGTGTGACGTTCTTCTTGCCGTTGCGGGCGCGGCATGCCTCGAAGGCATAACGGATCGCGCGCTCGACACCCTCGCGGGTGTAGACCATCGTCTGGGTGGCAACTTCAAGAGGCTGACCCTTGTGAACGAAGCCGTGCATACCCGCGTAGGCATCCTCGGTGTTCTCGCGGATGATCAGCATGTCGATGTCTTTGGGACCCTTGCCCTTGAGGGGGCACAGGCGCTCGTCGTACAACTTAATCGGACGCAGGTTGATGTACAGGTCCAGGTCAAAACGCAGCTTCGCGATGATGCCGTACTCAATCAGGCCAACGGGCGCGCGCGGATCGCCGATGGCGCCCAGGAAAATTGCCTGATGGTCCTTGACCGCATTGAAGTCCGCGTCCGGGAAGATGTCCCCCGTCTTGAGCCAACGCTCGGTGCCAAGGTCGAGAACGCTCTTCTTAATCGAAAAGCCAAATGCGCTCGCCGCGGCGTCGACAACCTTGAAGGCCTCGTTGGTAACTTCGGGACCGATGCCGTCGCCGGCAAGCACTGCTACGTCATAACTACTCATGTCTATCCCTCGGTGTTGTCAGAGGAGGATGCGGAGGAGACTGTTTCCCATTCGCCTTGGAACATGCCTGTGGTGAAGGCCGCGATGCGACCCTCCACGGCACTGGCGGCAACGGTTAAGGGCGATGCCAAATACAGGCTGCCCGGGCCGCTGCGACCTTGGAAGTTTCGGTTGATTGCGCTGACAGTGACTTGGTCCGGCGTATCGGAAACGCCGGGACCGCAGCCGATGCAAGCACCGCAACCGGGTTGAACCATGTTGACGCCCATGCGCCTAAACAGTCCGTCATAGCCCTTGGCAATCGCGTAGTCGCGCGTGCCTTCGGAGCCGTACTGGATGTACATCTTGGTGCCGGCGTTGAGGCCGCGACCAGCAGTTTCGGCCTCGGCCAAAACGCTTGCGTACATGTCCATGTCCGTGTCTTTGCCCGCGGTGCACGAGCCGCCGTATCGGCGACCGCATCTTCGCCCTTACCCTGAAGGCTGCCGTGATGGACTTGCCCAATCGTATCGGTGAGCTTGAGCCGCCCCTGATCCAAGAGGCCGAACTGTTCGCAGCGCGCATCGAGGAGTAGCACGGGCTCTCTCTCAAAAAAAATGCCAAACGCAGGCAATTGTAATCCGATTCATCGGCGTCCCCCATTGGGCATAATCGTCTTCTAGCAAGGGGATTAGCTCGGTCCTGGTCCTGGTCCTTGACAAGCTCCGAGGGAATGGCCATCGTGGCTCGTCAGCTCGTGGCCTTGAATCTCGTTACGCTCCCGAGGGCCGCTTGCACAGTTGCATCACACACGCACCAAGAGAGACTCCCATGAAATCTCCAGTAGGCATTAAGTGCCTCACCGCTCTTCTCGCAATTTCCATGCTCCTGTCTGCTGCTCCTCCTTCAGTAGACGCCGGCTGCCACGGCTGCAATCCAGACGGGGGAGGAACCCACACCGGCCCTACAGGGACCGGCTTTGGTGGATCCCTAGTCTGGGCCATGATTGTCGCTACAGTCTCGCCAGGTGCATGCACTACAAGTGACTCCCTGTGTGTGGAAGACACGCCCTGCCCACTAGAGTTGAAAGGCTTTTACAAAAGCAATGTACAGATCATCGGCCAACTTGACCGCAATTCTGGATGGGGGCCAACATGGAGGTCGGGCACAATGCCTCCTAGTGCTAGCTTTGTCCAAGTCGGCGCTACCCACGACGATCCATTGGATTGCGGGTTATGGATTTGGCCTACGGTGACTATCACCGCTGTCACAGGGGGAGCCACATCTACAGTCTCTGCATTTTGCTATTGCACAGCTTGCCAAGTGATCACCCCTCCCCCCGGATAGCAGGACTAAATGAAACTACTATCCATTTTGGCTCTCTTGCTCGGGGCATTCGCGTGGGTCTTTTGGCCCTTCGCGAATGACCCTACTCCGCAACCCGCTCCTGATCCATCTTTCGCCCAAAAGGAGCCTGAGCAGACCACTCCACCCCAGCAAGAGAGTTTGCGGAAAACCGCCGAAGCTGAAGCCCCTCTTGATATCGGTTTGGCCCAGGGCTTCCTAGACCAACTCGCCGACCAATATGGTTACGAGCCGATGCCTGGCGATGACTTTTTCGGTCCGCTCCATGTGGCAGAGCGAATTGCACGAGAGAACGGGATCGTCCCTTACCCGACTCGCTACCAAGCAATTGTCAACTCCCTCTCATCTGCACGAGCAGCTGAGTTGCTCGACTGCCTCCAAAGGAAGTACGCGCACATCGAACAGGGTGGACGCTTCCGGCTAGACGAAGTCTTAACCGAACCTATTATGCTGTGGGAGCCGATGGCCAAGTTCTTTTGCGAGTCTTGGCTGAAGTTCGACACTTTCGAATTGAAGAATGCTCAGCTGGAATTCAGCCTCCCACTGATCAAGCGGCACCACGTTGAGACCCCATCCATCAACATTCAGCGCATCACGATCAGTTCAGAAATGAATCCGGGCGGCAAGGAGCTGACGGAAGAGCAGCTCGACTTGCTGAGCTCTGTAATGGACAACCACAAAGATTCGATTCTCGACCGAATCATCAACAATGGACTCTTCGAAGCTCAACTTACTGCGAGGACCGCAGAAGTAGAAGCTGGTCGATACGAGCATGTACCGAATTTGGCTTTTGGAACACTTGAGCTCTGCGACTCAACTCCAAAAGGGGCGACCGCTTTGCGGGTGATGCATGTTTTCGAAGGCTGGGCGGTCTACTTGGTCATTCTCCATGGGGAGTATCCAGAGTTGGACCAGAAGCTTGCCGACTTGCAGTTGGTTGTGGATGCTCGTAACAACGAGATCAAAGCGTTTATTGCCAACTTCTAACGCCCGCTTTGGAGCGCTTCACTATAGGGACTTCCCCACTTCGGTCTGGGGCGGCGTGATTCAGTAACTACGAACAAGGCCGAGGCAGCTTTCGCTACCTCGGCCTTGCTCTTAGCCCGCCGCTTGCAAGCGGCAGTCGTTGCGACTAGCGCTACGCCTTCGCGACCGCAGCGCGCACTTCCTCGACGACCATGTCGCCGACTTCGTTACAGGGGTGTACGCCCGTGCCGACGCCCTTGATCTTGCCGCTGCAGAGTAGGTCTGAGATGGCACCTTCGATCGCGACCGAGGCCTTCTTCTCGCCCAAGAAGTCGAGCATCATTGCGCCGGCCATGATGGCGGCGACGGGTGATGCGACGTTCTTGCCAGCGTGCTTCGGCGCGGATCCGTGGATCGGCTCGAAGAGGCTGACTTGGCCCGGGTGCAAGTTGCCCGATGCGGCGATGCCCATGCCGCCCTGGAGCATGGCGCCCAGGTCGGTGATGATGTCGCCGAACAGGTTCGGCGTCACGGCGACGTCAAACCACTCGGGGTTCTTGACCATCCACATGCAGGCCGCGTCGATGTAGGCGTGGTCCGTGGTGATGTCGGGGTACTCGGTGGCGACTTCGGCGAAGACGCGCGTCCAGATGTCCTGGGCGCGCACGGCGTTGGCCTTGTCGATGAGTGTGACGTTCTTCTTGCCGTTGCGGGCGCGGCATGCCTCGAAGGCATAACGGATCGCGCGCTCGACACCCTCGCGGGTGTAGACCATCGTCTGGGTGGCAACTTCAAGAGGCTGACCCTTGTGAACGAAGCCGTGCATACCCGCGTAGGCATCCTCGGTGTTCTCGCGGATGATCAGCATGTCGATGTCTTTGGGACCCTTGCCCTTGAGGGGGCACAGGCGCTCGTCGTACAACTTAATCGGACGCAGGTTGATGTACAGGTCCAGGTCAAAACGCAGCTTCGCGATGATGCCGTACTCAATCAGGCCAACGGGCGCGCGCGGATCGCCGATGGCGCCCAGGAAAATTGCCTGATGGTCCTTGACCGCATTGAAGTCCGCGTCCGGGAAGATGTCCCCCGTCTTGAGCCAACGCTCGGTGCCAAGGTCGAGAACGCTCTTCTTAATCGAAAAGCCAAATGCGCTCGCCGCGGCGTCGACAACCTTGAAGGCCTCGTTGGTAACTTCGGGACCGATGCCGTCGCCGGCAAGCACTGCTACGTCATAACTACTCATGTCTATCCCTCGGTGTTGTCAGAGGAGGATGCGGAGGAGACTGTTTCCCATTCGCCTTGGAACATGCCTGTGGTGAAGGCCGCGATGCGACCCTCCACGGCACTGGCGGCAACGGTTAAGGGCGATGCCAAATACAGGCTGCCCGGGCCGCTGCGACCTTGGAAGTTTCGGTTGATTGCGCTGACAGTGACTTGGTCCGGCGTATCGGAAACGCCGGGACCGCAGCCGATGCAAGCACCGCAACCGGGTTGAACCATGTTGACGCCCATGCGCCTAAACAGTCCGTCATAGCCCTTGGCAATCGCGTAGTCGCGCGTGCCTTCGGAGCCGTACTGGATGTACATCTTGGTGCCGGCGTTGAGGCCGCGACCAGCAGTTTCGGCCTCGGCCAAAACGCTTGCGTACATGTCCATGTCCGTGTCTTTGCCCGCGGTGCACGAGCCGCCGTATCGGCGACCGCATCTTCGCCCTTACCCTGAAGGCTGCCGTGATGGACTTGCCCAATCGTATCGGTGAGCTTGAGCCGCCCCTGATCCAAGAGGCCGAACTGTTCGCAGCGCGCATCGAGGAGTAGCACGGGCTCTCTCTCAAAAAAAATGCCAAACGCAGGCAATTGTAATCCGATTCATCGGCGTCCCCCATTGGGCATAATCGTCTTCTAGCAAGGGGATTAGCTCGGTCCTGGTCCTGGTCCTTGACAAGCTCCGAGGGAATGGCCATCGTGGCTCGTCAGCTCGTGGCCTTGAATCTCGTTACGCTCCCGAGGGCCGCTTGCACAGTTGCATCACACACGCACCAAGAGAGACTCCCATGAAATCTCCAGTAGGCATTAAGTGCCTCACCGCTCTTCTCGCAATTTCCATGCTCCTGTCTGCTGCTCCTCCTTCAGTAGACGCCGGCTGCCACGGCTGCAATCCAGACGGGGGAGGAACCCACACCGGCCCTACAGGGACCGGCTTTGGTGGATCCCTAGTCTGGGCCATGATTGTCGCTACAGTCTCGCCAGGTGCATGCACTACAAGTGACTCCCTGTGTGTGGAAGACACGCCCTGCCCACTAGAGTTGAAAGGCTTTTACAAAAGCAATGTACAGATCATCGGCCAACTTGACCGCAATTCTGGATGGGGGCCAACATGGAGGTCGGGCACAATGCCTCCTAGTGCTAGCTTTGTCCAAGTCGGCGCTACCCACGACGATCCATTGGATTGCGGGTTATGGATTTGGCCTACGGTGACTATCACCGCTGTCACAGGGGGAGCCACATCTACAGTCTCTGCATTTTGCTATTGCACAGCTTGCCAAGTGATCACCCCTCCCCCCGGATAGCAGGACTAAATGAAACTACTATCCATTTTGGCTCTCTTGCTCGGGGCATTCGCGTGGGTCTTTTGGCCCTTCGCGAATGACCCTACTCCGCAACCCGCTCCTGATCCATCTTTCGCCCAAAAGGAGCCTGAGCAGACCACTCCACCCCAGCAAGAGAGTTTGCGGAAAACCGCCGAAGCTGAAGCCCCTCTTGATATCGGTTTGGCCCAGGGCTTCCTAGACCAACTCGCCGACCAATATGGTTACGAGCCGATGCCTGGCGATGACTTTTTCGGTCCGCTCCATGTGGCAGAGCGAATTGCACGAGAGAACGGGATCGTCCCTTACCCGACTCGCTACCAAGCAATTGTCAACTCCCTCTCATCTGCACGAGCAGCTGAGTTGCTCGACTGCCTCCAAAGGAAGTACGCGCACATCGAACAGGGTGGACGCTTCCGGCTAGACGAAGTCTTAACCGAACCTATTATGCTGTGGGAGCCGATGGCCAAGTTCTTTTGCGAGTCTTGGCTGAAGTTCGACACTTTCGAATTGAAGAATGCTCAGCTGGAATTCAGCCTCCCACTGATCAAGCGGCACCACGTTGAGACCCCATCCATCAACATTCAGCGCATCACGATCAGTTCAGAAATGAATCCGGGCGGCAAGGAGCTGACGGAAGAGCAGCTCGACTTGCTGAGCTCTGTAATGGACAACCACAAAGATTCGATTCTCGACCGAATCATCAACAATGGACTCTTCGAAGCTCAACTTACTGCGAGGACCGCAGAAGTAGAAGCTGGTCGATACGAGCATGTACCGAATTTGGCTTTTGGAACACTTGAGCTCTGCGACTCAACTCCAAAAGGGGCGACCGCTTTGCGGGTGATGCATGTTTTCGAAGGCTGGGCGGTCTACTTGGTCATTCTCCATGGGGAGTATCCAGAGTTGGACCAGAAGCTTGCCGACTTGCAGTTGGTTGTGGATGCTCGTAACAACGAGATCAAAGCGTTTATTGCCAACTTCTAACGCCCGCTTTGGAGCGCTTCACTATAGGGACTTCCCCACTTCGGTCTGGGGCGGCGTGATTCAGTAACTACGAACAAGGCCGAGGCAGCTTTCGCTACCTCGGCCTTGCTCTTAGCCCGCCGCTTGCAAGCGGCAGTCGTTGCGACTAGCGCTACGCCTTCGCGACCGCAGCGCGCACTTCCTCGACGACCATGTCGCCGACTTCGTTACAGGGGTGTACGCCCGTGCCGACGCCCTTGATCTTGCCGCTGCAGAGTAGGTCTGAGATGGCACCTTCGATCGCGACCGAGGCCTTCTTCTCGCCCAAGAAGTCGAGCATCATTGCGCCGGCCATGATGGCGGCGACGGGTGATGCGACGTTCTTGCCAGCGTGCTTCGGCGCGGATCCGTGGATCGGCTCGAAGAGGCTGACTTGGCCCGGGTGCAAGTTGCCCGATGCGGCGATGCCCATGCCGCCCTGGAGCATGGCGCCCAGGTCGGTGATGATGTCGCCGAACAGGTTCGGCGTCACGGCGACGTCAAACCACTC
>FLOH01001060.1_pt1 | contig 45959 bp, 44 predicted proteins | sample 756751 | NCBI WGS metagenome assembly FLOH01 (sample SAMEA4026879, study PRJEB14308) | marine metagenome | biome: coastal water; material: water | depth 74 m | reverse complement strand
CAAGATCTTGTAAGGAGCTCCATACCAACCAACAATCTCCTCTCCTTCATAGAATGTAAGGAGTACGGTGTCGCCTTTAAAGTACAACAGCACCATGCCGATTGAGAGAGCGATGGGCCATGCTTCTCGAAACACCTCCTTTACCATCGCTTTGTTGAGGTATAGTTTAAGGCGTAGGTATTTTCGAGATGCCAGTAATTGAGTGAAGAAGTTCACACCACTGGAGGCAACGAGCGTCAACATGATAGGGATTAGGCCCCATCCACTTGCAACAACCGTGATAGTTGTAACCAGCAGCACTGTTTTTCCGGTGAACTCGCCAAGTGCGATCCAATCAGTACGCAAAAACTTTTGGAATACAGCGGACAGAAGCTGGTTCATGGAGATAAAGAAGTAGAACAGTGTGGTTAGAGCGATGCCAAGCAGTACCTCGCCACCGTACGCATCGTTATACTGACTAATGATCCATGCAATGATAGGGGCCGCACCAAGAAATATGACAGCAGAGATAATACGCAGCGTAAAGATAGTATTGACCATAGGTGAAGACTCTCCGGCCTTAACGTTGGTCATCTTCTTGAGCAAGACAATATAGAGACCGAAGTCTGTCAGGGTTCCAAAAATCTGCAGGAAGGCCAAGATAGTGACGTATTGTCCTGTGCCAAAAACGCCCAAGTGGCGTAGAACCAGCCCGGCTGCAATTAATGAGAGCACAGTTCCGATCAGCTTTCCGCCAACCTGAATGGCTGTATTGTGAGCAATTTTTCTAGCAATCGACATAGTGAAATCGGGCAAATCATACCAATTTTATGGTTCAAAGTCAACGTAAAAAGAGGCGATAGGCCGCCTCTCTGTTTTGCTGAAGTCGAGCGGGTCGAAATGAACTTACATAATCACCATGCTGTCCCCAAAGCTGTAGAATCGGTACCGCTTGTCGACCGCGTGTTGGTACGCATCCATCGCAAGATCTTTGCCGGCAAATGCAGACACAAGCATCAATAGTGTCGACTCAGGTAAATGCAAATTTGTAATCATTACATCAACCGCTTGGAATTTGTATCCAGGAGTTATAAATATATCGGTCCATTTTTTCCCGGCATGAACAAGCCCTTCAGAGGCAAAGCTCTCTAGTGTGCGCACAGTTGTGGTTCCGACAGCAAACACACGACCATCACGTGCATGGGTGGTATTAATAAGAGAGGCTGTTTCTTCTGAAACCACAGCTAATTCCGAGTGCATCACATGGTCATCTGTATTATCGGTTTTGACCGGCACGAAGGTTCCCATTCCCACATGCAATGTCACAGCAGCGGTCTGCACGCCTTGCGCGCGCAAGCGATCCAAAAGATCATCCGTAAAGTGAAAACCGGCTGTAGGTGCCGCAGCAGAGCCCTCATCATTAGCATATACGGTCTGGTATTTTTCACGCAGCTCTTCCTCCTTTAGTATGCTCTCTGTTATATATGGGGGAATCGGCGTTTCTCCCTGTTTGTCCAAGCGCGCTCGAAACTCGTCACCGTGTTCATTAAAACATACCCACCATGTATTCTCGGACGCCTCTTCAATAACCTCTCCCTGTAGTCCGTCCGCAAACTCAACTCGCAGCCCAGGTTTAATTCGGCGACCTCCAACCATCGCCTCCCATCTCTCTTCATAGGGTGATCCATTTAATGTAACACCCGCTCTTTCGCTATCAACCTCCTCTTTTCGTAATAACAAAAACTCCATCTTGCCTCCACTTCCAACTTTAGCTCCGCGCAATCGTCCAGGAAATACCTTGGTATCATTAAAGACAAGTAAGTCTCCCTCCTTCATAAGGTCCGTAATGTCGCGAAACTGTTGATCCCGCAATGACCCACGCTTGCGATCCACAACCAAAAGTCGAGAGCTATCTCGTGGGCCATCAATCGGTGCTTGGGCAATTAATTCCGGTGGCAGTTCAAAAAAGAAGTCACTCGTCTTCATGTGCGTAGGTATCTATTAAGCGTCCTTGTCGTCCGGCGTGATAGCACGTCGATCCATAGATGGTGGCGCAGGTTGTTCTGGAGTTGGTTGGTGTGGTGCTGAAGAGTAGTGTGGCCCAGGACGCCCCTGCTGTGGTTGGTGTGTCACTGGTTCAGCAGTAGGGTGTGCAGGTGCCGCTTCCGGTAGTACCCCAAGTGTTATGTGGTTCATACTCACAGGCGTTGGACCAGCAACATTGTCCTGCGCCATTGAAGGAAGCGGAGGAAGAGGTTGGCCCATAGGCTGCATCATCGGGTTGGTTCCCGTAGGAGTGGCGTTTTGGTTCGACATGGTTTGTTGTGAGTCTATCTGTTGGCGATACGCCTCCGCCTGACGAATACGCTGCATGTCCCCATTCTGCGCTGCTTGGTCATGGACCTGTAGGATAATCTTTGCCACTTCGGCCGGATGAGAGACCTGCTCGAATACAAACCGGCCTGTTTCACCAGCGGTTTGTATATGGACCTGTCCGTAGTCCAAGAAGGTTTGCACCTTGCCTTTGATATTCGAGGTGACATCCTGGATACGAATGAGGCTCAATTCAGAAACGATGCGGTTAAAGAGTCCTTCCTGTTCAATAGAAACGACGCGCTGGTCGGTAACGACCCAGATGTCCAAATGGTAATCAACAAAGTCATGAAAAAATGCCAGGAACGAGAAGAGGTAGTACAGGCTGAGCGCTATCACGACGAAGACGTAAAGAGGTGTATCTGGATTCAATGAAAAGGCGCCAAAATAAAATAGCAGCCCGACCAACGCTGGAGGGATGACTAATGAAAGCACAAGTTGGCTAACGTCGCGTGCAAGAACGGTCCAGTGTCGACGTAATAACAAAATCACATGTTCGTCCGGACGCTGCGTTGGGAAATGTAGGGGTTTTTTTTCACCCATCTGCGCATGCTGACGAGAGCTACGGTCGGTAGGGGTAATGAGTCCAGGAGTAGGGTTATTCGGTGTCATATACCAGATGAGCTCGTTGGTGAAAGGATGTCGCCTAATTGGGATGGCAGGTCGAATAGTTGGAAGGTATCAAACCAAGGAATATCTTGTAATAATAACAGAGTTACTACGAGAACGGCTGTCGTGAATCCTAAGAAGATGAATCCATTCAACTTTCCCGTGAAATCAAAGAAACCAAATTTGACGAGATGGTACACATTGAAAAAGCTCCACAGTAAGAAGATAGCAACACCTAGTAGATATATAATGAGAAAAATGTAGTAGGGGACGTTCATGGGGTTACAAGTTGAGAGTGCTCTGGGGGTTAGTCGGGTACTCTACGCCAAGATGCTCGTAGGCATGAATGGTGAGCATTCGACCACGCGGAGTTCGTTCTAAGAACCCGAGTTGAATCAAGAACGGTTCGTAGACCTCCTCAATAGTTTCACGTTCTTCGGCCGTCGCAGCTGCGATAGTCTGTAATCCGACCGGTCCGCCGCCAAATTTAGAAATAATAATCTCTAATAGTTGTCGATCAGAAGGGTGGAGTCCCTTAGTGTCAATATCAAGCATCTCAAGCGCTTTCATCGTCGTGTCATGCGTGATGACGCTGTCATGGTGGACTTGCGCATAATCACGGACACGTTTTAGGAGGCGGTTAGCAATACGCGGAGTTCGACGCGCCCGCTTTGCGATCTCCATAGCAGATTCATCATCGATCTGTACCGCAAGGATGTGCGCTGAACGTTTTACGATTTTTTGTATTTCCCCCTCCTCGTAAAAATTCAGCTTGAATTGCGCGCCGAATCGATCACGAAGCGGGGCGGCGATAGCGCTCATTCGTGTTGTCGCGCCAACAATTGTGAACTTGGGCAGGTCGAGACGAAGTGTCCGAGCAGCCGGTCCTTTTCCGACCACGACATCTAGAACGTAATCTTCCATCGCAGGATAGAGGATCTCCTCCACGGTTTTATGTAGCCGATGAATTTCATCAATAAACAAGACGTCGCCTTCTTCCAGATTTGTAAGGATTGCTGCAAGATCTCCTGTTTTTTCAATAGCAGGACCTGACGTAATACGAATATTCGCGTTCATCTCTCTAGCTAAAATATGCGCTAGCGTTGTTTTACCTAAACCAGGACCACCGTATAGCAGAACATGCTCGATCGGTTCCTCTCGCTGTTTCGCCGCGTCCATCAACAGCTGTAGGTTTTTTTTGATTTGCTCTTGACCAATGTAGTCGTCTAAAGAGCTTGGGCGCAGCGTGAGGTCAAGTGTGCGGTCCTCATCTTTTTTTACCGGATTTGCAACAAATTCTATGCTCATATAGCTATCATAGACAGAGTACTTCTAGCGAAACTATACCAATTTTCGGGTAAAAAAACAACTCATACCGTTGACAATCGGGTATAAAAATCCAGGGTTGATATACGTAGTGCTATGTTGCACATATGCCAAAGAGGTGGGGGAGGTAGTATGATTATTTTTGGAGGTCCGCCTGAGAAGGTAGATGATCGACTGAAGTAGATCGAGATTAGCTGGTCGGACGAGACGAAGCGGGTCGAGTATATGCGCGACGGATATGCGACACTGCTGGTGATCATCTTCATTCCGGGTTACACGCATAACGCGAGGGGGATGGCCGGTATCCTCGACCATCTGACCCGGGATGGGCGCGGGAGATCGACGTGAACTGCACGGTCATCATTCCTGAGATCTTCGGTTTCAGCATCGGCGAAAACGGCGAGATCACCAGCCGGTTCGACGCAATCCTAATACTTCTTTTGTTACCAAATTTAACTAATATTAGCCAAAAAGTGAGCTTTTCCACGTGGTGTTCTCCCATATACCCTTGACAGATGGGTTTTTCGGTGGTATTCTTTTTCGTCCTATTCACGGTCGATATCGCTTTGGCGAAGTCGGTGAATACGACTCGATGCTTTTCAGTAGCCAGCAGGCACGACAAGCATGGGAAGGTGATACTTTGGTTGTATCAGGCTCCGGCTCGATCCATCCAAATTTACATTCTCTTGCCTGCTGACTATTGGAAAGACAGTCAAAAAGACCCGATTACTGACGGGTCTTTTTTGTTTGTGTGCCCTAGGGCAGACGCAGCCGGTACCAGCGTCGGACGACTACGATTTTTCCTTCTTTTTCTTTTTTGGCGTTGCCTTTTTATCTTCCTCGACCGGCGCTTCTTCTGCCTCCTCATCTACAACCTCATCAACTGGAGCTACCTCTTCTACAGAGTCTTCTTTCTTGCCAACTAGGCAGACCGCTTGCCATGGTTTGTAGACAGAAACAAAGTCTTCCTCATGCTGAGTGCCGTCAGCGTAGTCGATAGTATAGGTAAACTGTGCGGTCACACCTCTATGTGCTGACTCAGTACATTTTCGTTGTCCAGGAGCTAAAGAATCAGACTCAATTTCTTTGAGTGGCGGTGGTGAAACCCAGTTATAAGCAATCGGTTCTGAAAAATTAGCGACACGCCCATCACTTTTACCCCAGTAATCGAAGTAGAGGTCATTTCCCTCACGACGTGTCTGGAGGAGGATATAATTTCCGGTATCATTCTTGAAAATAAAGTCAGGCTTCGCGTCATAGATAGTGGCATCAGTTCCTGGTAGTCCATTACGGTCATCGGAGTAGTAACTCACCGCATAGGAATGGTTACGTCGTTCAACAATCTCTAGTCCCGCACCAAGAGCTCCTCGGAATGTAGTCGTGCCAATCTGACACAGCCCTCCCCCAACTTCTGCGATTGTTTCACTTCCTTTAATCACCAGCTCTGGCAAGTACCCGTTTTCGATGGTGAACGGTTTCAATGCTGTAACCAATGAGAACTCTTCATCTGGTGCAATGAGTAACCCGTTCAACAAATCAACACCACGCTGGATGTTACCCTGTCGGTTCACAGGACTTCCACTCATATTTGAATGACCGGTGCCGAGTAGTTCTGCAATACCAAGCTCGTTTACATTCTCTGCAGTGACCGTGGGCTTCTTTTCTATAATAGACAGTTCCACGCTGTCAGCACGTACATCAGGTCCAATCTCTAGCCAGACTTGAATATCTTCTGCGAGTAGTTCGTAGTCTACCGAAAGGCCGGCTTCAGTTTCAATCAGCTGCGATAGGCCGGTGAGTACGCCATTCTCATCTTTATCCACCTGCCATCGTGCCTCAACAGGATCTTGTTCCACATCTTCTGCCGTATCACTCAGCGCCTCCTCTACAAGAGCAGGATCTACCAAGGGGACTCCATCGGAAAATGTAAGAATGTCTGCATAAACAGACTCATCATACTCCCACTTTTCTTCTTCATAACTAATAGGTAGGGGGCCGGCTGCAATGTACGATTCAACAGTCTGGAGGTTCGCTTCAACATCAACAGCAGTAATCATAGGCGCATCTAGCAAAAGCATGACCTGAACGTCACTCGAATCCAAGGATGCCACTTGATTCTCTATTTGCGCAACAATTGCGGCATAGTCGAAGGCCTGTCCTGTGGATTCCGGTACCACTTCCGGTGTGAGTTCCTCATTTAGTATAATATTAGCATTGACCGCTGGGGTTTCGTACTGAGTGAAAGCCTCTGTGAGTACCGCCTCCACAAATTCCTTGTCAAACATGTAGTTTACGCGAAACTCCCGTCCGTAATACCATGCGGCCACCTGTTCTTTGAGTTGCTGCCACCGATTACCGGTACGCCCAACTCCATAGGCGGCGTCCAATGCCTCTTGATAGTCGACATCGTAGATAATATGCACATTGCCTGAAGAGTCTACCGGCGTTAGAGACCCGGTAAGTCGTACCTGTGAACGTGCACGTTCTTCTGCTGTTTTACCCGGTGCGTTGGGATACTCAACTAAGAGTCCAATTAACTCTAGCTCGGCAGCATCTTTATCAAGAATATCAATCACCTCGAGAACTGTCTGGCCGCCAACAGCTCGGTCCGCAATAATAACACCAGGATAAAATGTATTGTGGTTTGTTTTAAGAAACTGCGCGTACACAGCAAGGAAGGCGATAATCGCAATCACCACTGTACTAGCAGCGCCGATGCCAATAATAAAGCCCCATTGGCGATGTAGTTTTTTTGGTGATGTGCTCATATGAAAGGAGTAAAAAATACAGTGAACGAGTATCAATCACAGTGTGTAGATTTGGAACAGGCGCTCTATTCGTCGACCTCTATGACTTCAATCTTGGAATTTCTGGAGGTTTTTGATTTAGGGAGTCGGAGTACTAGTACGCCATGATCGAGCTTCGCTTCAACTTTATCATGCTGAATATCTGCGGGGAGGATAATTGATCGGGAGAAACCGCCCCAGTAACACTCGCGAATGAAGTAATCCTCTTCTACCACTTTCTCAAATGGGTGGTTCCGCATGCCGCGAATGGTAATCATGTCGCCATTCATGCTGATATCCAGGTTTTCTGTGCGTACACCGGCTACCGTCGAGACAATATAGATATCTTCTGCGGTCTGAAATACATCGACAGCGAGCTGACCATCATACGATTCATGGTCTTTCAGCCAATCGTCCTCTTCTAGATCTAACGATGAGGTGGAGCCAGATAGGGATGATTTACGGGAGCCTCGTTGGAGTGTCTCAACGGTCTCAGCCTGATCAGAAAAGGCCTTGCTAAAAAAGTCTTCAGAAAAATCTACCTCTTCGAGAGTGAGTTCTTTGATTTTCTTTGCGAACGGTTTGTTTCCCATAGTTTTCGTTGCGCTTATTATAGGATATTCAGGCACAGGATGCAACAGCTCTATAGAAGATGTGAGAGTGCCATTCATGAGCGGTCATTGGCTTGACAGAGGGTATATCCGCCCGTATACTACGCAAAGCTCACGCCGGAAGCGGTTGTGATAAAAATCTATGCCCGCATCGTCTAGTGGTTAGGACACCAGGTTTTCATCCTGGCAACCGGAGTTCGATTCTCCGTGCGGGTGCATTAAGAAAAAGAGGTAACCTTGCGTTGCCTCTTTTTCTTAATATTTCATAAGAGGAATCGAAGGGTGAGGAGTGAGCGAGGAACGAAGTGACGCAGCGAGACGACGGGTCGATTCCCCACCCTCCCGTGCCATGTCGGTACGCGGAGACCAGCGGGTTTTAGCTTGACATAAAACCTTTTTCTAGGTAGATTATTGTGTCCATTCCACTAAAAGAATGGCTTGTTCTTTATATTTCCATTGTGGGTGTAAGTAGCTTTACATAGGCTTTTTACATCCCCAATGGGGAAAACATCACCTGTGGTCCGATGCTTTCGGACCCAACTGTCCGGGAGGACACAGCATGAACGACAACAACCCCTGTGGCGATCTCGTCGCCCTACTGACCACCGTTGTGGAGCAGCTCCCCGAGGAACGAGTCCGAACGCTCCTGGCTCTGACGGGCCAGGAACTCCTGACTCTGCTGCAGGGCGAGGAGACCACCTCTACCGACCAGCCTGCCACCTCGGTGCCTATCGAGCACGAGAGCATCTGCATTCAGTTCGAGCTGGACGGCCAGCACTTCGAGGCGGTCGGCTTCCTCAGGGCCAATGAGGAGTCGGTCCTGGGCGAGGAGGCCATCCGGCGGTGTGACACGGACGACCTGGTCGTCCGGTCCGACGAGGACTGGAAGTTCGTCTACAAGAACCAGCACCAGCTCCCCGCGGAGCTGCGGTCCTACTGGCTCGTGACAGCACGGCCGAGTCCCGGCGGTCCGCGTGGCGTCTCGGGTCTCGACTTTGGCAGCGGCGGCTGGTCCCGCGCGTGGAGCGATCTCGACAGCCAGTGGGGCCGGGTCAACCTCGTGCTCCGCCGTCGCAACGTGAGCTAGCCCCGACGAGTCGGGGCTGATCCTCGACACTCGGGCGCTTGGAGCTGAGGGATCTTGGGTTTTCTAGGACACTAGAACTCTTGGTCCCTTGGCTCCGGATCTTTTTTTACTCCCTACACTTCTACACAACACTCCGTTACCGCCGGGTGTTTTTTTGGTTTTCTGCACAACAGAATACGTGTTATACTGCCTATGGATAGTAGATGAAATGTCCGTGGTTACGGCTGCGGACGTCGAATTCCGGGACAGGTTAATGCAGAATCCAACCGGGTACGCCTGGTGCGAGTGTCATTACCCATGTTCCTCTAAAGATGAAGCTCACATGGTGCAATATACTGGTGGATTTTGGATCCCACAAAACATTCAGTCCAATGAGTACTCAGAGGACAGTGGCACAGAAGGTATATTGTACACACGGCCGAATCCCGACAATCCGCGTAACGTCTCGGATCTCAACTTTGACAGCAACGACTGGTACCACAACTGGAACGATCTCGACAACCAGTGGAACCGGAACAACCTCGTGCTCCGCCGTCGCCTGTTAGTTCATCTGCAAGGCCCCTTCTATTTTGAAGGGGTTTGTTGTGAAAGCACATTTTTGCGCCACCCTCCGAGCATTTTCCCTATGGTGCCAAGTGGTTCGGAAAGGACAGTATATTTTTTTGTATCCAGTGCCTTGGTTTCCCAAGCGACACGAAGAAAAAATTTAAGAAGATCAAATTTGATTACCGCTCGTTCGATATACGCTAGCTTCTTTTCACGTGGCATCATACTGGCAACGAAAACATACTCAAGCGTCTCAACAAACACCTGATCAATTTTTGATCCCAAAGTATAACGAGATTTTTTTGGTAAGTGCTGTATCTGCTCTTGCCACAGAGCGTACGCGGATGTTAGGTGGTGTATAATAGGAACTCGCGAATTTGCAGGGGGGGGTAACGATTGCTTATGAGAATTCAATTGGGTCATACATTTAAAGAGATTATTTCTACCGAAAATTTACTTGAAGCGTGGACAGAGTTTATCAAAGGAAAGCGCACCAAGCAAGATGTGTTGGAATTCAAAGAACACTTAATAGACAGGGTCCATTCGCTACATGATGAACTTATCAGCAAGACATATAGGCACGGTCCATATATTCCGTTTAACATATCAGATCCAAAACCACGAAACATCCATAAGGCAGCTGTGCGGGATCGCTTGTTGCATCACGCCATACATCGCAAGCTCTATCCATTCTTTGATCGTACATTCATTTTTGATTCTTATTCATGCCGGAAAGACAAAGGAACACATAAAGCCCTTGCTCGCTTCACGGAGTTTGGTAGGAAAGTATCAAGAAATAATACAAAAACGTGCTGGGTGTTGAAATGTGACATCCGAAAATTCTTTGCCAGTGTTGATCACGATGTGCTGCGGGGTTTTTTGGAAACGTACATACCGCATAAGGATGTATTGTGGCTGCTACGAAATATCATAGAAAGCTTTGAAATTCAACCGCACGTAGGTTTGCCACTTGGCAACCTGACATCACAGCTGTTCGTGAATATATATATGAATGAGTTTGATCATTTTGTGAAGCATACACTCAAAGCGAGATACTATATCCGCTATGCAGATGATTTTGTTATCTTTTCTCAAGACAGAAAATCGTTGGAAACGGTATTGTTAAAAATGAAAATATTTTTGCACGAAAAATTAAAACTAGAGATGCATCCAAACAAAGTTTCTATCAAAACAATAGCTGCAGGTGTTGATTTTCTTGGTTGGGTGCATTTTCCGCAGCATACAGTATTGCGAACTGTCTCCAAACGTAGAATGCTTCGCCGCATCATCGAAAGTCCAAAAGAAGATACAGTGCAATCCTATCGAGGACAATTGCAACATGGGGATACGCACAAGTTGCAGCAAGGGGTAGAAAATCTGTACTGGATACTTTCTGAAGAGGAGTAAAGCCGTGAACGGCTAAGTGGACTATGTGCCTTGCGCTGCCAAAATAATTGGTAATTGTTCCCATAACTGCTTCAAATCCTGAATAATGGTGTTCCAATTCTCAATACAATAGGGTGCATACAAAAGGCCCCTATTAGGGGCTTTTGTTTTTGAGGCAGTACAAGGCAATATTAAGAGAAGATCAGTGCGCCTAGCGATTATCACTCAGGTAGGTAGTATATTTTGAAAGAAGTTCAGTCAGATCGTTTTCGGCAAAGCACACTTGTGCTCATTAATAGACCGAAGAGGCATAGTTTTACTAGAGGTGCGGCGGCAGCACGTCATCATGACCGGGCGACCGTTGCACCTTGATCCTGACGAACAAAACAGTCCAGTACCAGGCTCTACCGACCGTTTTTCAATTTTTTTTAAAAAAAGATCCCTACGTGATCCGCGATCAACGTAGGGGATTGTGCTGCCTAGCCTTGAGGAACGAACGGCCACTTTCGTTCCTTGGAGCCATCCTCGGTCAGCTGGTAGACGATGTAGATGCAGTGCGGAATCGGTTGGATTCTGTACCGGAACTCCACCTGCCACCCGCTGGAATGGTACCCGTGCACAAGGGCGTAGTTTTCACCATTGTCCGTCGTCCACCGAGGGAATGCCAGGAGCCCGACATCCTTCAGGTCCCGAGGGAGCTCAGAGGCGTGCTTCAGCAGCCAACGCGCGTCCTCTTCCCCCGCCCGAGCTGCTGCGAGTTTCGAAACACGAGCGCACAGACAGTCGCCATTGACGCTGCCCTCCTCTACGTGCGTTGCCCGAATGAAGCGGAAGCGCCGACCACCGATGGTGAGTTGGAAGTACCGCATACCTCGCGAGAGCCCGGCCGTACGGTTTTTCAGGTTGATCGGGATGCGTGACCTGCGCTGCGAGAGCTCACGAATGTCGCTCCAGAGCACCAGGAGAATCGCCATCAAAATGAAACACCCGATCCCCCAGTACCAGTCCGGTGGGTTCTCCGGAAGGAAGACGACCCAGATCAACGATCCGCCGACGAGCGAGAGGTAATCCTTCATCGGTCGACCCCTTCGTTGATCTGGTCCTCTCGGACGATCAGCCACCGCGGGTAGCTGCTGTACATCTCGCGCGATGTCCGGACCGACCTAGTGAACCACCCCTTGTCCATTCTGAGGAGTATGTCCACGTAGGATTTCCATCCCATGTTCGGCTCCGGAAAGATAAGCTCCCCTGACGCGATGATGGTCGGTATCTCCGCCCGATGTTCCACCGCCCACTCGCGGTCGGCCTCTGTCCAGCCGACGGTGAACCGCTCCAACCGGCGTAGACCTTCTTGAACGGTCAGTTCTTCACCCTTGTTCCGCAAGGGGAGGCACCGGAACGAACGTCCGCCGAGGACCAAGGTGAGTTCCTGGTAGTACTTCGGGGACCGCCAATCGCGGTACAGCTGGATCAGGAACTTGTGGGTGACACCCAGGAACAGGACGATGGTGATGATTGCCACCAGTGCCCAATCCTGAAGGTTGAAGCTCCGCATGGCCTCGAGGTACCCGGTCCGCTCAAACATGATGAATTCGCGCATGGCGAAATTCCTTTGCCCTTTCGGGTCGTGTCGATCGAAGTCGACTCTGTGTTGATGTTCATTGTGGATGAAAAGAGCGCTATCAGGAAGCGCTATTCGCAACCACAATGAAGCGATGTCTAGGCCACACTCAAAAGAGGTGAACGCAGAATAGTACCACTTATGAGTCTCTATGTCAATCTACGCGGAGAGGGTTACTGGAGCTTCAGATATGCTTGAAATAGAACGAGTAACTGTGCAAGATCTGCGTGCGGTGCACCAAAAGAATGCGTGTCAATGGATTGCAGGGGCATAATCTTGCTGGAGGTGCTGGTAATAAATGCCGCATCATACTCGCCAAGATCCTCCGGTTTTACCGATCGCGTCTCAAGAGTGTAGCCGTTCTCAAGTGCTGCCTTGAGCACATGCTTTCGGGTTACGCCAAGGAGAATCTCTTCTTCCGGTGGTGTATATAGGACGCGTCCTTTCATTACAAAAAAGTTGGTACGCGTCCCTTCAATAATATATCCATCTCGGTTCAGTATAAGTGCATCATACGCACCGGCCGCATTCGCTTCACGATATGCAATATAGCTGGGCAACATACTCAGGCTCTTAGACTGCGGAAAAGGTCGCTCCATTTCAACGGTGATAGCATGAGCTCCCTTCTTGTATAGTTTGCGGTCAGGGAAATGAGGAGCTAAACACTGTATGCTGAGTGTCGCTTCCGATGGTGTTGGTCCTCCAACTAGAAGTAGCTTCATATTACAGGCATCGACCTCATTTTTATTCGCTAGTTCTTTTATCCAACCCTCTATTTTGCTAACAGTAAATTCATGCTCGAGCCCAATACCCTCAGCCGACCCCATAAGTCGCTCCAGGTGGTCGTCAAGAAAAAGTGGCGCACCATGAACATACCGAATAGTCTCGTATACGCCAAATCCATACGTATATTCAATACGAGAAAGAGGAATGACCGCCTCTTCGACCGGCTGGACAGTTCCATTGTGTGAAAAGTATCTATACATAGTGTGACCTATTGTGCTACCTAGAGAGGCAAGCGTCAAGAAAAAAATAAGAGGCACTTCCCGCTGGTGGGTCGTGCCTTCGGCATGGTGTGTGGGTGATTAGGGCGACACTGAGGACAGATCTGTCTTCAGTGGTGGCAGCACATACCCTTCGTTCAGCGCCTCCTCCGGTTTGAGGAAGGTGAACAGCAGCTCATCCGGAGCAACAAGACCGATCCGTGCGTGAGCAACGTGAGTCTGGATGATGACGACCTCCATGGTCATCACTCGGTTGGTGGAGGTAATCCTCACGCCCTCCCCGAGTCCGACGGTGTAGAAGTCTGCATCTGGGTGATGCCGATACCCGGCCGGCGGCGATCGCTCCACCTGTTGTCGTGGTCCGTGGCTCCCTGCAGGGAGAGTGATGCCAGCTTGCCGCACGGCAGAGGAGGTAAGGCACGTCGCGTGCACTCCATCGACCAGGGGTAGTACCGAGATTCGGTATCGTTTTCCGCTGAACACGCGCAAGAGCGAAATCGCCGCAAATGCCTCAACAAGAACTGTCCCCCGAGCTTCACGTTCCATAGGAACATATCTCTCCTCTCGTCAGTGACGTTAAAGGAGCTTACCACCAGAAAGCGTATTTTGACAACCCCAGAACCCTCGACGGACAAAGGGCAACGCGCTACACTGTTCGGGTATGAAATCCTTTGTGAATCACATTATTGTCTTCCTGGTAGGAGGTTCAATTATGAGCCTAGAGGTCACCGGATCCCGTGTGTTGGCACCTTTTTTTGGAACAAGTGTTATTGTGTGGACTAGCCTTATCGGACTGATTCTATTAAGTCTCAGCATAGGATATGCGATCGGAGGACGCATGGCGGACAATCAGCCAAAACAATCGGTGTTGACCGGTATTTTGTTTACCGCTGCAGTTGTTGTTTCGCTCATTGGTCTACTTAAAGGAGCGGTGTTGGAAAGTGCGCAGATGCTCAGCGGACATCCATTAGTGTCAGTTATTGCAGTCACGCTCTTTCTATTTGCACCAGCGAGTATTTTACTAGCCATGGTCAGTCCATATGCCGCTCGTCTGGAGATGAAATCGGTCGAGAAGGCTGGTAAGGTTGTGGGCAACTTGAATGCAATAGGAACTGCGGGCAGTATTGTGGGCACATTTGCCGCTGGATTCTTTTTATTGGCCGTTATAGGAAATAGCTTTTTGATTCAACTTATTGCTACTGTCGTATTGGGCGCTGGCCTTCTTTCACTTTGGGCTGACAATGAAAGGCCGAAGGCGGTGGTTGTAGTGGTGGGTATTATTTTATTGTTGATTGGTAGTAGTCTCATTTTTGAGGTCGCACAGGCCAAGGATGGTCCGATAGACATTGATACACGGTACAGCCGCATATTTGTGTATGAGGATACCGATCCAGAAACCGGTCGTGCGGTGCGTAATCTCGTTACCGACGGATCTGCTATACAGTCGTCAATGTTTATTGATGCGCCGAATGAGCTCGCAATGAAGTACTCACAGTTTTACCAGTTGAGTGAGTATTTCCATCCGAAAGCTGTGAGGATGGCTGTTATCGGGGGCGCGGCGTATTCATACCCTAAGTATTTGATGGCACGATACCCAGAGGCACAGGTCGATGTTGTCGAGATTGATGCGGAGATGACCGAAGTAGCAAGAGAGCACTTTGGTTTGCAGGAAAGCAATCGCATGTCTATTCACCACGAGGATGGCCGCACATTCTTGAATACGGCAGAGACCGGTGTGTACGATGTGTTGTTTATGGATGCCTATCATTCGGTTTTCGTACCATTTCAACTCACAACAACTGAGGCGGTTGAGCAGATTCATCGCGCGTTAGTTGACGACGGGGTAGCGGTGGTGAATATGATTAGCGGTACTGATGGCCGACAGGGTGAGTTACTGCGCGCACAGATAGCGACATACGAGGAGTGGTTCGATTATGTTGAGGTATTCCCAGTGTGGCAGCCACAGAACCGTGAGATGGTTCAGAATATGATTCTTTTTGCGTTCAAAGGAGAGGCTCCCTCGTTTGAATCAGATAATCCAGAAATTCAAAAAAAGTTGAATCACCGACTGACGCGTGAGATTCCACGTGACATGCCGGTGCTGACCGACGACTATGCTCCGGTCGATTACTATATATTGGAAATGTTCACGAAGTAAATTATGAATATACTAGGAATCGAATCTTCATGCGATGATACAGGGGTAGCGGTTGTAGAGGCGCACGTCGATGGCTCATTTACTGTACGGTCAAACATCATTTCAGCGCAGAATCACGTGGAGACCGGCGGCGTTGTGCCAGAGGTTGCAGCTCGTCACCATGCATCGGCGATTATGCCAACGATCCAACAAGCATTAGATGAGGCCGAGATGACTCTTGAGGAGATTGATGCCATAGCGGTCACGCGTGGACCAGGCCTGATTGCGTGTTTGTTGGTTGGTGTTGAGGCAGCAACCACAATCGCTGCTGCGCGAAACATACCGATCATCGGGGTAAATCACATGGAGGCGCACATGGCATCCTCATTCATAGAACATCCACAGGTGCAATTTCCAGCGGTCGCTCTACTGATAAGCGGTGGACACACCATGCTCATTCATGTGGCAGCACTGGGCGAGTATGCGTTGATTGGGCAGACACGCGATGACGCAGCGGGAGAGGCGTTCGACAAGATAGCAAAGATGATTGGACTTCCATATCCAGGCGGTCCAGAGATCGCACGATTGGCAGAGGAAGGAGATGCACATGCGTATGATTTTCCACGACCGATGATCGATTCAGACGATTTTGATTTTTCTTTTGCCGGATTGAAGACCGCGGTGCTCTACCACATCCAGAAAGCGGATGCGTTGACCGATCAAAACAAGGCAGATATCGCAGCAAGCACGCAGGAAGCGATTGTCGAGGTAGCTGTGGCAAAAACGGTACGAGCAGCAACAGTGCATCATGCTAAGACAATCATTCTTGGAGGAGGAGTTTCGGCAAATACCACACTGCAGGAACGTTTGCGTTCAGAGACCGCAGAGCATCTGCCAGATACACAGGTGTTGATACCGTCTAGTGGATTATTCACTGATAATGGCGCTATGATCGCGGTAGCAGCCGGTCCGCGTGCACTCGCTGGTGATTTTGATGACTGGCGAGATATTCAGGTTGATCCGAAATTGAAGCTCGCGTAGGAATAAAGATAATAAGGAGAGGCTATACAGAAAAAGTACCTAAAAAAACACCCCGCTGAGCGGAGTGTTTTTAGTTTCAGTTGAGATTAGTTCAACTGCGCGTCAAGCTGAGTTTTCACAGATTCAAATGGAAGCGCACCAGAGATGGTGTCCAAGATGTTTCCGTCTGCATCAACGATCACTGAGAAAGGTGTACCACGTCCACCAAGACTCTGCGCGACTTGAGCGTCCGCATTTACCTTGCTTGTGTACGTGCCGTTATCTACACATGTGGTAAAGTCGTCGGCATCTAGGCCAAGTTCTGCCACAGCGCTATCGATGGCACCGCTACCAAGAGTAGCTTGGTTTGCAAATATGTAATCAATGAACTCCCAATACTGTCCTTGCTCTCGAGCACACTCTGACGCTTCAGCGGCAGGTTGTGCCTCTGAGTGAATAGAGGTCAATGGGAAATGGAGGTATGCCCATTTAACGTCGCCATCGTACTCCTCAACCACCTGTTGCATTGTTGGGTGGAATCGGCTGCAGAACGGGCACTCAAGATCAGAGAACTCGATAACCGCTAGATCACCTGATCCGCGGAAGTCTTCGATTGAATCTAGATCGATTGTTCCAGATGGAACAACTGCTGCGTCTGGTGCAGCTGGAGCTGCGTCGTTTGCAGCAACGGCTTTTGTACCGCTATCTGCTTTTTTAGTTGTTCCGCCATCTCCAAGCGTCAAGGACGCCATGATGATGAAGCCAATAATGGCAAAGACCGCTGCTGATACCACAACACCCGCCCAGAAGGCGAATTTGGATGGCAGCTGGTCGAACATGGATTTCTTTTCCATAGTGTCGATATTGTCTATTGTTTATTTATCTCCTACTTAAGATAGTTGATTCAAGGAAAGGCGTCAAATGGTGCCGTGTGGACAGGTGCACCTCTCACCGGGTTGGCATGGTCATTTGAGCAGGATGGTATTCGCTATCTTGGAACGGATTGTCGGTCGTTATCTCACCTTCGCAGGTCATCGAGAGGTGGTAAGACATGCTTGGTGAGGATTGCGCCTCCTCAAACTGTTGAATACAGGCGCGTGCTGCAGAGGCATCGATTTGACTAGCCGCGTGAACAACACCTCCGCTTGCAACAAAAGTAGTTGCAAGTCCCAAGAGAATGACTATGCTGGAAATAACCAATAAAGCCGTAGAAGCGTGTGGGTAGGCAACGTCCTCTGATAATAAGTAGCGTAGACGTTCGTTCAGTAAGGCAAAGGCCGGAAGGGCTCCCGCGTCGAAAGATTGCTCGGCCTGCAGTAAATGCATAAATGCAGAGAGTACGGTTCTTTTTTTAGCTGTCACTAGTGCGGCACGATCTGCGGCGAACTCCTGAGTCAGTTCTATAGATTGTTTCAGTTGCTGAGCGCGTGGGAGGAAGAATAGCGTGTCAATAAACGCAAACAAGAGAATTTTCTTTAGTGCATCAAATCGTCGAATGTGATGTAGCTCATGAGATAGTACAGCATTCAGCTCTTTCGTCGAGAGTAATGACCGGGCAGAGTTAGAGACAATAATACGTCTGTGAAATAAGCCGCTGGTAAAGACGAGTGGAGCAGCAGAATCTACAGTGGTGACACGAACAGAGCGGCCGTGCAGAAGCATGAGTTCAGTGTTCAATAATAAGAGCTCGTTTAAAAGTCGACGGGTTCGGGTCGTATGCCGTATGAACTGATACAGGAATGCCAATAAGAAGGCGACAACAATCGTTGCGGCAACTATTAGTCCTCCAAAGAGCCACTTGTCGCCTGCCGTGCTGCCAATAATTGAACAACCACAACCTGGAAGAGTAGATTCTTGTAGGCGAAGAAGGCTCAAGCGGAGCTGTGGCCAGATAGTCCATAAAAAAAGACCGCTCGCAAAGAGGGTGGCAGGTACAGCAGCAAGAAGTAAGGTGTAATGTAGGCGGAAGAGGCGAGAAGCCATAACTATGAGGCTAGTTCATCCTGAGCCCTTTTGAGGAGTATTGGGTCAACGTCATCGATAAGGTTTGCGAAATGCGCGATCGCGAGCTCTCCGTAGTCCTGTTTCATTTGATCGAAGACAGCTTTTGAGGCTCGGCGTACGAACTCATCTCGGGAGAGCCCAATGGTGTAGTTAAATGTTTTTCCCTCTTTGGCGCGTTTCAGTAGATTCTTTTCGTGCAGGTGAGTCATGACTGTCAGGATAGTATTGTATGCATAGTCACATGAAGGTGAGTCATTCACGCCGTCGACTATCTGTCGCACCGTAAAAGTACAGTCCGGACAGGTGGTCCAGATGTAATCCATTACTTTCTTTTCGAGCTCGCCTAATTTCATATAGTGATAAGATACCGCATCTACCAACTACGGTCAATAGTTGCTATTAACTCTCATATGTATAGTTTGACCCTAAATCTAAGCGTGCTAGAATGTCTGTGCCCCGGTCATGATGATCGTGGAGCAACCAAAGGAGACGAGATGTCTGGGTCGTACTTGTCCATTTCTACAGCTGTTTTGCGGGGAGTCCCGCTGATCCTGATGATCGCCACCCAGACGCTCAGCGCTCAGATGCGCTTGCTCGCCCGTCGACACATCACCGGCAAGGTGGTAGTGGCGATTCTGACGAACAACCGCACGGAGTTCGCCTTGGTCCTCGTGGACCAGACCGATCGGTCGCGATTGCCCATGACGCTCAGCGTCGAGGAGGTCATCAACGCGGTCGAAGGTACCCCGACCAGGCGCCACATACACCACAAGAACTGGGAGCCATTCGTGGCTCACATCACTGCTCGAGGAGACGACCTCACACTGGAGGTCCTGTCCCCGTTCCAGGCTGAAGAGCCTGTGATCCAGTTCTTGACCGCTGCACGAGCGGTCCTCGTGCATGCCCTGTCGGCCAACGGTCCGCATGACTGCGTTGCACCGGCCGGCGCGGTCACCTTTCCGCTCGAGATCCGAGCGTAGGACGACCATCCACCTGTCCGCGAGCCCTTACCGGTTCGCGGGCACCACTCTTTTTAGAACTAGCGCTGTTTAAAGTCTCTGAAAGGCTTTTAGACATCTAGTATTGGTGGGATGGCAGCAAAAATGATGGTATTCAGCGATAAATCTTGACTTTCGGTGCCGCTGGTGTACAATCGTCATACAATTAGTAACAGCGAATTGGCAGAGCTGTGTCGGCTACCAAGAGGCTGCTCGGGAAAGGCACGTATGAACGCATACGAGTAGAACCGGGCCGGAATACTCACGTCACGAGTTTATGAAGTGGCTCGATCATCCCGCAGCGGGAACGGTCGGACAATTCAGGTGGTACCACCCACATTGGGTCCTGAAATAGCAGGACTTTTATTGTTCCAAAAAATCAGAGAACGTATGGAATACACAGATCGAATCTACGGAAGCTTCACTATTGATGAGCCGGTCATCGAAGAGTTAATTTTGAGTAAGCCGCTACAGCGTTTGAAGGACGTGAATCAGTACGGCGCTTCCTTTTATAGGTTTCCTCACCTAAACACTACTCGTTTTGAGCATAGTGTTGGTGTGTATTATATTTTGAGACGTCTCGGCGCTCCATTGTTAGAGCAGATCGCTGGCTTGTTACATGACGCACCGCATACCGCTTTCTCTCATGTATCCGACATTGTATTCGAGGATGCCTCTCAGACCTTTCATGAGAAATTTCATGCCAAGATTATTTTTGAGTCAGAGATTCCACGGATTTTAAAGCGACACGGGCTTTCTGTATGGAAGTTGATGAACAAAACGCCATTTCATTTAGCCGAGCGCGAGTTACCAGACCTGTGCGCTGATCGTATCGACTATTTCTTCCGAGACACCGTAATAGATAAGCAGGTGGAACTTCCGGCCGCACGAAAAATGCTCGACGACATGACCGTTTTTAACGAAGATATTGTATTCCAAAGTGAAGAACAGGCAAAGGAGTTTGCGGTTAAATACCGTGAGGCGAATGAGAAGTTGTGGGCGCATCCATTACAGGCCGCGCTGTATTACTTACTTGCATCCGCAATGAAGCTCTCTTTAGAGGAGGGAGTCATCACCTTTGACGATCTATTCACCACAGACGATGAGGTGTACAACAAAATGAAAGCCTCAGACAATAAAGAGATTTTGAAATACCTGACAGACATGGACCACATTACTGTTGAAGAGGATGCGCATGATTACGATTACCATATTCGGCCAAAGGTGCGTGTGGTGGATCCTCTTGTGTTGGTCCCAGATGGGGATCAGCAGAAGAAGGTTCGCTTAAGCGAGCTGGACGCCGCATTTGAAAAGAGCAATGAGCGATTCAAAGAAAAGCTCTTGCGCGGTCATTACATTAAAGTAGTTTCTTAGTTCTTTACAAAAAAAAGAGGGGAGACAGACCGACCACGAAGTGTGAGTCGATTATCTCCCGATGAGTCCGGCGGGGAGCATTCCCCTCTTGTAGGCCCACACCGCGAGGGCGATCACTGCGAGGGTCAGCAGAACCAGGCCTCCCAGTAGCCAGGCGAGCCAGGCTGCGAGGAGTCCGATCCGCACCAGGCCGATCACGCAGCTCACCAGGAGCAACGCTCCGGACAGGCCGATCAGCGCATGGGGCAGGTGGGTCAGCACGCCGTACTTCCGCAGCGCCCAGATTGGGGTCAGCGGGACGATCATGCAGACCATGACCAGCATCAGGCCCAGGAGTCCGAGATCAGCGTGGTCGCCGGTCCGGACGGTGTGGGAGATGCCCATCAGGACGACCGAGCCGATCATCGCGAGGATGGTGAACCACCACCAGCGCTTCTCGTCGCTACTTCCGACGCCGTGGCCCTGAGACCTCAGGTAGGCCCGAGTGTGCGCGCCGCTCTCGAGCGGACCAGGCAGGTCGCGGTCCTGACCGTCGGTCGGATCGACCATGGTCATCGGGCTGTCATCCGTGGGCTTTGGGACACCCCACTCAGCAGCATCTGCGCTCGGCGGGTCAGCGAACCTCGGAGCATCCACCGGGGCCATGCTTTCGGTGTCCTCCAGAGCAGGGTTCGAGTCCGGGAAGCGGACGTCGAAGTTCTGAGTCGCGATGCGACCATCCACGATGATCGAGAACTGCACCTTGGCCGTGATGTGGTGGTCCCCGGCACGGCGCTCCGCCTCGTCCAGCACGGCCTGTCCCTGATCCACCGTCAGGGCGCCATTCACCGGCACGCCGATGGCAAAACGCAGCAGGGTCACGTACTGAAGCCGCTCATCGTGGTCCGGAGTCGGCAGCACGTCGGGCAGCTGGCTGACAGGGCCCTCCAGGTCAAGCGCATCAAGCAGAGATCGAATCGTATCGTTTGTTGTACTCAAGGTTTTGTCCCCCATGGGTAGGTACGTTCGCCATCATAGCAAAGTGTTACCATCTCACTCCTATTTCAATCAATTGTCAATATTTTTAAACACTATGGAAAAAGCATACGACCCAAAAAAAACAGAAGACGCGCTGTATTCCGCATGGGAAGAGTCCGGTCTTTTTAATCCAGACAACCTACCTGAACGGCATACCGAGCCGTACTCAGTAATGATGCCGCCTCCAAACGTGACGGGTGTATTACATTTGGGTCACGCTCTCGAAAACACCATTATGGACACAAAGGTACGTTACGCACGTATGCAGGGAAAGAAAGCACTGCTCCTTCCAGGAACCGACCACGCTCCGATTGCCACACAGGTAAAAGTAGAGGGACTGTTGCGTGACGAAGGTATTGCAGATCCTCGTGCTGAATTAGGACGCGAAAAGTTGGTGGAGCGTATTCGGGAATTTTCAGAGGACTCGAAAGCAACCATTCTGAGTCAGGTGCGCAAAATGGGAACGAGCGCAGATTGGTCACGTTTGGCATACACTTTTGATGATACGCGCTCAATAGCGGTGAATGAACTATTCGTACGCATGTACAACGATGGTCTTGTGTACCAAGGGACGCGCTTAATCAACTGGTCTACCGGGGCGCAGTCAGTATTATCTGACGACGAGCTCGTATGGGAAGATAGAGAAGAGCCGTTTTACTATATTCGTGTTGGTGACTTTGTGATCGGCACAGTTCGTTCAGAAACAAAATGTGCCGATTCTCCGTTAGTGGTTCATCCAGAGTCTGTGTATGCTCGCATTCGCTTTACGGACGCCAACGGCAAGCAAGACGAGCTGATTGTTATCAAAGAATTACTGGACGATGACGAACGTCGTACAAAAGTCTTTAGCCTAGTGGACCTAAGTGGTGGGTACGAGATTGTAGAAGAAAAAACAGGAACAGAATTAGCAGGTCAGGAGTTTGAGTACGACACCTATGCAGGTAAACGAAAGTTTGTAGTACTAGCAGACAAGGTGATCGACCCGGGCAAGGGGGCAGGAGCGATGACCATCTCTTCTTCTCACTCACAAGATGATTATGACTTGGCAAAACGCCTAGACCTCAAAGAAACCTTCATAGAAAAAATAGATATGAAGGGCAATATGACAGAAATTGCTGGACCGCTCGTTGGGTTACCCGCAGAGGAGGCTCGCAAAAAGGCAGCCGACCTCATGCAGGAAGCAGGATTGCTAGTTGGTATTGATGAGGAGTACACACACAGCGTGCCGATCTGTTATCGAGCTAAGTGCGTTGTAGAGCCACAGATTTCAAAGCAGTGGTTTGTGAACGTGACCGCAGAGGTGCCTGGACGTGGAAAGACGTTGAAAGAGTTGATGATAGAAGCTGTGCGAACCGGTCATGGTGGTGATGCCGACAAAAAAGTGACAGTTTCTCCAAAACGATTCGAGAAAGTTTATTTCCACTGGGTTGAAAATTTACAGGATTGGACAATTAGCCGTCAGATTTGGTGGGGACACCGTATTCCAGCTTGGTATAAAGGAGGTGAGGTAAAGGTGTCGGTAGAGTCTCCCGGCGAGGGATGGGCGCAAGATGAAGATACTCTCGACACGTGGTTCTCATCTGGAACATGGACCTTCTCTACGCTAGGTTGGCCAGAAGAAACAGAGGACATGAAAACATTCCACCCAACCAATTGGATACAGATGGGTCACGAGATTCTGTTCTTTTGGATGGCGCGTATGATTTTGATGAGCACATACGCCTTGGATGAGATTCCATTTAAGGATGTCTACATTCATGGCATGCTTCGCGACAAAGATGGAAAGAAATTCTCCAAGTCGGACGGCAACGGAGTCGATCCACTCGATGTTATTAAAGAGTACGGAACCGATGCGCTTCGCCTCAGTCTTATAAAGGGGATTGCGCCAGGTAATGATTCACGGTTCTACGACGACAAGTTAGAGGATGCACGAAACTTCGTGAACAAGCTCTGGAATGTGACCCGATTCGTAAACATGCAGGAGGAAGAGGAGAGCGCAGGCGAATCAATCGCGGATAGATGGATTCAATCTCGCTTGAACACACTCGTTCAAGAGGTTACGACACATTATGAAAAAGATGAGTTCAGTCCTATCGCACAAAAGCTCTACGATTTCTTGTGGCATGAGTATGCCGACTGGTATGTTGAGATTAGTAAGGCAGAGGAGCTGAACTGTTCGCGCAGGTTGGCGACACTAAAAACCTTCTTGCACCTATTGCACCCGGTTGCTCCATTCATTACAGAAACGCTCGCGCACGAAGCAGGACTCATTGAAGAAGGAGAGTTTCTGATGATTTCTGAATGGCCACAAGCAGACGGAAGTAAGATTGATACAGATCTAGAGGCGCGCATGGGCGGACTATTCGACCTCGTAAGAATCATCCGTGACGCAAAAGCGTCAGCTGGAAAACAAGCAGAGGTAATTTCCGCTCTACCGCAAGACAACCTAACCGATCAGGAAAAGATCATACTAGAGAAGCAGGCCGGCATCGTCTTTAATGAGAAAGAGTGGGCACCAGAAAATCCAATCAAGGCAGCGAACGGAACAGCATGGGTTGAGATCGACTTAGGGCACGCTGACCCAGAAAAACTAAAGAAGGAGATCGAGCAGCTAAAAAATAGTGTCGCGTCATTTGAGAATAAGCTCGGCAACAAAAAATACACCGACAATGCGCCAGTAGAGATTGTTGAGGAGACAAAGGAAAAGCTCAAACAGCAGCAGGCGTTGCTAGAAATGAAACAAGGCGAGCTCCAAAAAATAGAAGGAGGTAAATAATACCTATATGGGAGAGGGAAAAATACTGCAGTTTCCTGGACCGGGCAAAAAAGACAGGCCTGGGAAGAGTAAGAGGCGAGGCGCTACCCCAAAGACCGACGGTGATATTTTCGGATCGACTCCTGCTCAGGTCAATAGGAGAGCAGATCCATATATTGCACGTATCGGCGAACAAGACGAGGGCGAGAATAGACAAGAGCAGGCTACCCGCCTCAACAGACCACAGGTAGACGAGCTCCTATATTTCATGGCTGATCTTATCAAAGGAGACCCGCGACGTGCAAATAATCTGTCGAATACAGAGCTGCGTCAAAAAATAATGAGGACCTGGCCGGACAGTCAATTGGTAGATACGGTAAATGATTTAGATGTAAAGAGTTGCCAGGCAGAACCAGCAAAATGTAACGCGCTAATCGGAGAACTCAAAGATAGAGGCATTATCGGACGACGACGCCCGCCAACACAGTCAGTGTAGCGAGGGGGTCGCCAAAAAAAACCGTGCTCACTATGATTTTGTGACGCGGAATACCTCGTCTAATGTCGTGATGCCCTCGGAGACCTTTAGCATGCCGTCCTGTCCCATACTGACCATACCGGCCTCCTTCAAAATCCGTTTCATTTCAAACTCAGAAGCTTGCCCGCTCAATATTTGTTTTTCTATTTCAGGAACCATCGTAAATACTTCATAAACACCAATACGTCCCTTGTACCCCGTACCATTACACGCGTCACACCCTTCTCCTTTATAAAAAGTAAGCGTATCTACATCTGGCCTCTCCTCCTCCGAAGACTCCGGTATTGCCGCAATCCATTCTTTCATTTTTTGCAGTTGATCCGCTTCCGGTGTGTACTCTTTTTTACACTCCGAACACACACGACGCACAAGTCGTTGACCGATAACCGCATTCAGTGATGGCGCTAAAAAGACTCCGTCAATACCCATTCCCATAAGACGAGGGATTACGCCGCTCGCATCGTTAGTGTGAATGGTTGAGAGCATGAGGTGGCCGGTCAGGGAGGCGTCGATAGCGGTCTTCGCTGTTTCATGGTCACGGATCTCACCAACCATCACAATGTCCGGATCTTGACGCAAGATAGATCGTAGACCGCTCTCAAAGTCATACCCTTTCGCGTGATCGATCTGGGACTGAACGATTCCCTTCAGTTTATACTCAATTGGATTCTCCAACGTAATAATCTTTGTTTCTGGAGAGTTGAGTGTATTCAAAATAGCGTACAAGGTAGTAGTTTTACCAGAGCCGGTCGGTCCGGTCGTAATGATCATGCCGTTTGGCTTATTTATTTCTACTTCCAATCGCTTAAAGGTCGCTGGTCGGAATCCAAGATCGGTGAACGATAGTCCAATGGAGCTTGAGCGCAAGAGTCGAAACACAACTGATTCACCATAGGCAGATGGAAGCGCTGATGCACGAATATCTAGCTCATCATCTGAACCCAACTTGATAGTGATACGTCCATCTTGCGGTTTTGATCGTATATTGATCTTCATGCCAGAGATCGCCTTGATGCGATTCACCAACTGAGGGACCATGTGTTTAGGAAGTTCGGCTACGTCAAGGAGTACGCCATCAACACGGAAGCGAACGATGCCGCCATTTTCCATCGCCTCAATGTGGACATCAGAGCTGCCGGTATTCATCGCGGTCGAAATCAAAATCGCAAATGCGTCTGACATATCGACGTCTTTTAAATGGTCCTCCAGCTCCTCGTAGCTCGTGATCTCAGCAGTATATCGCTCGATCTGCTCCGCGGTAATCCTAACGCCGTACTCGACCTCCTTCACTGTCGCGACGCTCCTATACAGCTTGAGTGCTTGAGTTAAGCTATGAGCAGAGGTGATGTACATCTGTACGTTCGCATTAGAGTGAAGAGATTGCAACCGTGCCACAATGTCATGAATGCCCTTCGCATCAGGATCGACAACAGCAATACGAATTTGGTTCTCGTGTCGGAAAAATGTTACGACCTGTTGCTCAATAGCGACCGATTCAGGAATCATGCTAATAATCTCGGGCCCAATAGGAAACCCGACTAGATTGATATAGGGTAGCCCAAGCTCTAAGGCGCGTTGCTGTGTCGCAGTCTCTTTGGAGTCCAGCTGGATTTCACCCATCGTCGCCTCAAATTTTTCTTCAACCTTACTTGCAAGGTTTTCTTCGCCTGGAGCTCTCTCCACACGCAAAGACGGAGAGTCTGCGGAGCTGATCACAGGTGCTCGAACCGCATCTTGTGAATCCTCCGTCACCTCAACGTTTTTTGTTTCTTTAATGCGCTGCTCCTCTAGCAGATCATTAATCGATTGGAACCCGTCCATCATGGTGCAGATTATAACAGAAATCGGAGTATGTTTCTACCACTCCAATTAAAAAAAGCCTACAGGGCTCGCTCTAGGGCCTTTATGATGAGGAGCGCGTTTGTTGAACGGCTTTTTGCAGGCGACCACGAATAGAGTCCCGTAGTGATTCCAGAGATCGGTCACGCGCCTCGATGTATGCAAAGTGTTCCGTACCGGAAGGCTGTAGATCGGAGAATAGCTCCTGTACGTTTAAAAAGGGCGCTACGCTGATGTACCCTTTTATAATATTCTTGTGTTGGTGTAATAAAAAAACATTCTTGGCGTCCGGTGTATTGATAATAAGCTCATCGATCACATCAGGGAGCTCACTCTCTGCGGCACCGGTTTCTTCAAAGTCCTTTTCTGAAAGGAGAGACCACACAATCTTATTGTCCAGATCAGCCTCAAGTTGAGACAACGCTCGTCCCCATAATTTCAGAGTGGAGATTTTTTTGGACTGGTACAAATGTTTGACTATTTCGTCACGTCGAGCTCCTTGCGAAACCAAATGTGAGGCAATAGCTAAAGAGCGCGGTGTAATCGAACCAGACTTGAAGCTACGGGTTTTTGAGATCATACCGGCGAGGAGGCTGGTTGCAATGTACTCATCGAGCATTTTCCCTTCCCATTCCGAGATCAGCTCAAATACTATTTCTGAGCTGGAGGTCGCTGTCACCTGCACCAAGTTCACTTGGCCATAATGGTCGTTGGCCGGACTGTGGTCTATGTTGATAATGGGGGTGTGATAGAAAAAATCTGCGTTCATTTCATGGATACGACCAAGCGACTCAAGATCTGGAGCATCAATGGTTATGACCAAATCATAGGAATAATCGGTGGATGTCGTAGATACATCTGACTCTTCAAAGAAACCATCCTTAGGCGTGACATACACCTTCATGTGAGCATCTTCGATGTCGTATGAAACTTCCTCAACGCTCGCACGGGCAAGGTCGAGTGAAATAACAAACTTTCGTAGAGCCGATACGTCGTCAAAGATCTCATCACTTTTCGGCAAGAAACTGTGGTTCGCTGGTAACTGAAAACCGGCAGCGACGACCTTTACACGCTTCTCCTTTTTCTCGAGTACTGAAAGCATTGCTAGTCCCGAGGCAATAGCATCGGTGGTCGGATTTTCGGGGAGCGCAATGAGGACAGAGCTGCTCTCGTCGATCAGCGCTAACAACTGCTCTTCTTTTGTCTGCTTCACAAGTCTGTTTGTTCAGAAATTGTTTTTCGTGTCATTTTGAGTGACCACTCACACTACATCGCGGGAAAGGGGGTGTCAAGAAGTGTACTTAGAGCGTCATACTTCATATGATGTATTACTCAACCTGAGCTATATGAGCGCTTGATTTTTTCTTCATTTTAAGGTATACTATATATAATATGATCGATTTTATCTGGTACGATCTCCTGTACCTGCCACTCTACAACCTATTAATTTTCTTCTATTCGATCTCCCCTGGCTTAGACATGGGATTAGCGGTAATTTTCTTTACCGTATTCGTTAGGGTGGTGCTGTTGCCGTTTTCTATACGAGCTGCCAAATCGGAGCATAGACTTGATCGTTTAAAGCCACGTCTTGAACAGATTAAAACACGGTACAAGCATAATATAGAAAAACAGCGCGGCGCGATCAAAGAGCTACTCCGACAGAATAAAATAGGAGTCTTCTCAAATTTTATTTCACTGGTCTTTCAGTTGCTTGTTTTTATCGTATTGTACTCCATTTTTTCATCCGGACTACAAGAGATCGGAAAGAATGTAATCTACGATTGGAACCTGCATCCTGATATTATTGACCCCCATTTCTTCACCTGGATTAACCTTATTATTCCGAACCAAACCGCTTCCCTGGTTGCGGCCGGTGTGGTATTCTTGCACCAAGGAATTCGTCGTGCGAAAAACATTGGCGAAGCATCCACCATTGAAAAAGCACTCATATTTGGTCTACCGATCGGTACCTACCTCGCTGTGATTATTCTGCCTTCAGCAAAGGCGGTATTCGTGGCTACCTCCGTTATTTTCTCGATGTGGATCCGATTCGTTAAGTGGATCGTACTGAAATACGCTATTAAAGACGAACAACTCAAAAAGAACGTTGACGACCTATGGACAAACTAATTATATCGATCGCAATTGAAGACATCCTATTTGGAATGTTCGTTTCCGTTCCTCCAGGGTACGTTGCGTGTATTTATAGTCACGGTAAAGGAGTGTTGTTAAAGGTATTGCGACCTGGCCTTCACCTAAAGATGCCCTTCTGGCACAAGGCCAAGCTCTTCAACACGCAGGTGCAGGAATACCAAATTCGTCGTGAGTTCGATATCGTCAAAGAGGAGTTGGGCGACCAAGAGATTATGGTAGCGACCCATGATAGCTTAAACGTGACGCTTGAGATGACTATTCTATTCCATATTGATCCAGACAACGCGACACAGTTGTGGCAGAATGTTGGTGATAATTACGTAGAAAAGATTATTCGCCCAACGATTCGTTCACGCGTCCGTACCATCGCATCTGAATACACCGCAAACGACTTTTTTACCAATAAACGAGCTGAGGTAGAGCAGCGTGTTCATCATGAGCTTGTCGCAAGTTTGTCGCCGAAGGGTATTGTGATTGTTGACGTGCTACTTGGCAACGTGACTCAATAGAACATACTATGGGGAACAGGCGAGACCATGTATATCTGGACCGCCTGTTTTTGATTGGGGCGACAGTACTTTTATCTGTTGCGCTGTTGCTGCCAGCACGAGCACTGGCAGCTATCCCGACGGCGACGGAGTGGATTCCACCCATAGGCGTATGGAATGTCACTACCGCTCATGGCGAGCTACTCTCAACAGGCTTCTACCATATGGGAGTTGATGCCGGCTGGGATATCGGAGTCGATGCACCGGTCTATGCATCCGCGGACGGTATTGTGCGCGAGGTGCAGGAGCGAACTCAGTTCGGCTTGGTTATTCTTATAGAACACCGATTACCGAACGATAGTCGCGTGGTATCGCTCTATGGTCATTTGCGTCCTTCCGATCCATATGTGGCAGTTGGTGATACGGTAACAATTGGTCAAAGAATTGGAACACTGGGCGACTCAAGTGAGAATGGAGGATGGGCACCGCATATTCATTATGGAGTGCACAAGGAAAAATACACCGGGGTATGGAAGTACGCCGGCCATGTCACATTGGCAGCGATTGGTGACAAGTGGTATGACCCGCCTTCATTTTTAGCAGCACGAGAACCGGTTGATCGATGGAATCCAGCGGTATCATTTGATCTGTCCAAAGGGGATATTGTATCCGATACATTTTATGCAACAATTTATGGTACAGATCTTGGGTCGGGCATTGCGTCGGTAACTCTTGACGCAAGTGATGATGGAAAAAAGAGCTGGGAACCGATAGCAAGTTATGGCGGAGAGCCATGGTACCCAACAACGCTATTTACATCGTTGGCAGGACTACAAAATGGACGGGTATACCTACGTGCGACGGTCACTGATTCTGCTGGGAATAGTGCGAGCGTTAATACGTTCGTGCGGTTTAAGGCTGGAGCAGACCAGTTGCAACATACGGTAGCGGTGCGAGGGGGGACTGGTAATGCACGCGCCTCCGTTCGTTCACAGACCGGGGCATTACTTGGGGAGTTCCGAACCGACGCAGATGACACCGTTTCGGTTGCCGATGTTGCGGTTGGCGACCTGACCGGTAATGGTGCCAAGAATATTGTTGTTATACGCGAGGTTGCAGGGACGCAGACGGTTGTCATTCTATCCAAAAACGGTACACAGCTCGGTAGCTTTCCTGTGAAAGCCAAGCGGTTCCAGGACGCGCCACGAATAGCGGTGGGTGACCTCGACGGGGATGGAACAAGTGAGATTATTGTCGGCTCAGGACCGGGGAAGCGGAGTCAAGTACGTGTCTTTAAGAGAGACGGAACACTTGTATGGAAAAAGCATCCATTCAAGAGGTACTCTGCACGCGGCGTTGATGTAGCGGCTGGCGACATGGATGGCGATGGCGACGATGAGGTGATTGTGGGCATGCGACAGGGAGGGGTGTCTAAGGTAATTCAACTGAGTGGCACCGGCGCGCCAGGAAAGGTATTTCGTGTATGGCCAAAAAAATATAAGGGCGGCGTCAATGTAGCAGCCGGGGATGTTGATGCGGACGGTATTGATGAAATTATTGTTGGTTCTGGCGGCCAGAGAATTGCACGTGTGCGTATTGTTGAGCCGAACGGTCAGAAGAATAAGAAGATAATCTTTACACCGTTCGGAAAAAGCTTTTTAGGTCCGGTTGATGTCTCTACTACCGATTGGGAGGAGGATGGAAAAGCTGAGATCATGGTGAGTCAAGCCGGAGAAGGTGAGGCGTGGGTAAAAACATACCGTGCCACGAAGAAAAAACGAATTGTGACCATGCAGCGTGTATTCGAAGAGGGATATGAATTGGGAGCGCGTATTGCAGGGTGGTAAGACGGTTCGCAGGGTAGACATACGAGGCCAGATTATGTATACTCCTTCAAGCAATAAATATGACAGGGTAGCTCAGTTGGTTAGAGCACAGGACTCATAAGCCTGGGGTCGAGAGTTCAAATCTCTCCCTTGTCACACACATATGTCGATAGAAAAGCCTAGTAGGCCAAAAAAGATAGCAGAGGAGCCAATTCCAGCTCCAGGACCAAATTTTAAGTTACTAAATGAAGCGCGGCATCGATTGGCAGGACGAAAGGATGATGTGGAGGCGGTAGTTGTTGCAGCGGGTAAAGATGGAATTACGGACCGTGCCGCAAAATCTGCAAGGCAGGTTATCAGGAAGATGGAGAAACTCAATATTGCGTTGGCGGGAGCGCGTGATGATCTATTGCCACAAGAGCGGTACCAAACACGTCTTAGCATGTACCAATACCACAGTGAGTTAGCAGATGAGGTTTCTTTTTTGGAACAAACGATCAAGATTGGAGATGTGGCTAATGAGGACGCGAAGAATCTATTGAAAGAGATTATTGCAGACGGGATGATAGTGGTACAGAATTTTCCAAAGGAATTGAGATAAAAAAAAGAAAGCGATCCTCCGCGGCACCCAATGTACCGCAATCGCTTATTTCTTACAGCTCCCTATTGTGGCGCTGTCGTGTTTCTGGCTAGTGCCCGCTGGCGGTCTTGCGCTTGGGAAGCGCGTTCCAGATGTGCATGCAGCCCAGCGTCCCCAGGACGGCGAAGGGGAGCAGGAACAAGGGCCATGCAGCCCAGTTCGCGGGGTTCGCCGCTGCCTCTCCCGTGGGGACGAGGCGACCGATGACGAACGACTGAACGCCGACGCCAAGGTAGGCCGCACCATCCACGATGCCGACCGCGACACCGGCATTCTTCGTGCCTCCGAAGTCAGCAGTCACCGTCCCAGAGAGGATCCCATGAATGCCGATCACGGCCATCGAGACGACCATGGTGACCAAGCCGGCATAGATCAGGGGCCCGTCGAGCGTGGCAGTCATGATCATGATCGCGGCGACCATGAGGACGTACAGCATACCGGCCGCCGGTCCGCGTCGGGACTGGAAGAATCGGTCGCTGGCCCAGCCGGTCAGGATTGCGCCCGTCATCCCGCAGACCAGGAGCGTGAGCCCCCAGTTGTCCGAGATCCAGAAGTCATGCTTGAATCCGACGTCCTTGGCGAACAGCGGGTACCAGTGCATGATCCCGTTGCGGAGCAGACCGGAGCAGAACTCGATTCCGATCACAATGCGGATCACCGGGTGCTTGAGCATCCCGACGAACGCTGCCATCACCGGCAGGCGCTCGCCGTTTTCGGATACCGACTCTTCGCCGGTCTCGAAGTTGGCGAAGCCGGCCTCGCCAGGCGAGTTCTTGAGCCATCCGAACATCGCGATCCAGCACAGGGTCAGCAGCGAGGCCGGGACGAAGAAGACGACCCAGTTCTGGTCCACGCCGGTGTTCCCAATGCCGAGAACGGTGCTGAACAGGGTGGCCCAGAAGCCGAGGTCGGCGTCGAGCGTCCCGCGGCTGGCGTCGACGAGGGCGAATCCCCAGTCGAACGCGAAGAACACGCCGAGAGAGATCATGAACCCGAAGATCGTCGAGAACTTGCCGCGCTCCTGAACATGGAACCACGGCGCCTTGGTGGTGACGATGCTGATCGCGCCGAAGCTCTGGAAGAACATGTTCAGCGCGTACATCCACGTGAAGGTTGTCAGGATGTTCACCTCCCAACCCCAGGTCGTGATGCCGTAGAGCACGAGGCCCATCAGGAAGTTCATCACGATCACGCCGCCTGTGCCGAACAGCATGCCGTTGCGGCCGCCGAAGCGATCCACAACCGGTCCGCTGAACAGGAAGCTGACGCCGTACACCAGGGCGCCGATGCCGAAGATGTCGCCGAACTGCTCCTTGGTCATCAGGTCGCCCAGCGCGGTCTTCGATACGGTCAGGTTGTACCGTCCCATGTAGAAGAAGGCGTAGGCGAGTCCGAGCGGGAACCAGTTGGCGAACCGTCGAAACAGGTAGCCACGATCGTGGCCCGTAAAGTCCTGATCCATGGTCAGTCTCCCTTTTCATTTTGTGCCCATCTTGGGCGGTTAGTAAGAGCGAAGAGCTCAACGACTGTACCGGCTTTACGTCTATGCGTCAATAAAAAAAGAAAGCGACCGGCCGCGGTGCTCTGGTGCACCGGGTGTCGCTAGGTCGTTGTTTCGGAACGCCACTCCTGGTAGCGCTCGCGCTGATTGGCGGAGCAGTTGGCTTCGAACTGATCCTCCTGTGAGAGGTAGTCGAAGAGCTGGTAGGTCTCACCGTTGGCGAATGCCTCACACAGCCGTTCCAGCTCGCTCTCCCAGTACGCCCGACATGACTCCTTCCACTCCAGTCGGTCTCGCATACCGGAGACCGTCCAGCGGGGAGCGGAATAGTTCTCTGAGCGGCACCCGAGGATTACTCCCTCGGGGTGAGGTGGGTAGTTGCCCATTTGGGGAATTTCCCAGTCGGAGTAGTCGGCCCACGCCAGGATGTCGTCGTTGTCGAAGTCGTGGTTGTCGCAGAGCGGCTGCCGGTCCACCGAGTGCGAAGACATCTGCGCCGCAAAGTGGACCTGATCGGTCTGGTCGCACAGGTTCCCGAGGGTTCCAGGCGGACCACATCCGATCAGCGAAAGGAACAGGACGGCCGACTTCAGACGAATGAACAGGGTGTGTCGCATGGGTGCGATCCTCCTCAGGGGGTTGTAGATGTACCGAATCAATGGCGTTAGGCGCCAGTCTATTGTGTGAAAATCTAGTATAGATAAAGTATTCACGACAACGGACTAGAGTCCAACGAGCAAGGAAACGTATCAAAAAAAAGCTGATTTGTCAACGACAAACCATCACTACGCGCCCTATACCAATTAGTTTGGTCAGCACCTTTTCCTTGATATTGCCCATACAAAAACAGCGGCCCTAACTAGGACCGCTGTTTTACTATTCTTTTTTGGACGGCTAGGCTTTCGCCGGCTGCGCAGATCCAGAACCAAGCAAGTGTCGATACACAAGAGCCATAGCCATTCCAACAACCGGAATAGCAACAACAAGTCCGATAAATAATGCAAGCATGCCAATTAAAGCAACAGCATAGATCACGGAGAAGAAACCAAGAAGGTCCCATTTCACGCCCGTTGTCATTTCCGCACTCTTTTTCATCGCTTCGATTGGACCCATTCCTTTATCTACAACAAGCATAGGAGCCATACTGTACTTTAATGCCCAGATGATACCCGGGAACATAAATAGGAACATTCCTACTGTAACAAGAAGACCGTAAACGATATTCACGCCAAGATATTTTAGGAGTAAATCCCAATGCTTGAATAGCTCGCCCATAGAAGGCTTCTTACCGTCTATGAAGGACAGGTAGATTTTAATCCAACCAATTCCAGCGATCATTGCCGCCACGTAGTAGAGCAACATAAACAGACCATAGACCGCGCCGTTATCAGCAAATGCACCGGCAATGCCGAGTAAGACAAGTAGCACGAGGGCTGTAACTACAACCCCACCGATAAAGAATCCAATATTCTCTTTAACGGTTTTCCAGGCTGACTGGAGTAGTGCGCCGTCGCTGAACGCTTTTTGCATATTTTATTTTTTATTTATTAGCGCCATCAATCCACTTAGAGCGGGATTGATTGACTTAACTATTATAATCATACCATAAAAGTGCTCTTTTAGCAAGCTAAACTATCAACTATTTAAAAAAAGAGATCGTATGGTCAGTACGATCAGCGGTATCGACCCTCCATCACGGTCGCCTTACCTTCAGGCAGGAACGTGATGATGAGTAGTTTGCCGCCACTCAGGGTCAGCGAGCCGCCGGAACGGGGTTGATGAGCGTGCCACGAGGCGGTCTCTACCGGACGGCCGTTGAGTGTCGGATGTCCGGACAGACCGTAGAACAGCATGACCGCGCCATTCGGGTACCGGTGAGGTGTCACGAACCCGTCGTTGATAGTCGCGTCGCAGCTGAGTGCATGAGCGCTGTCATCTGGCAGCAGAATTGACGCTCCATGGGAACCTCTGATGAGATTGGTCACCGCCAGCGTGCCGTCGTTGACAGCTTCGATCACTGTGGCGATGAATCCGAGCAGGAAGTCTCCGTCAGCAGGGAGTCGCCTCTGGAGCGCATCTCCCGACTTTTCCAGGTCAGTCAGGTCAAGCCTTTTGACCTCGCGGAGCAGGTACGCCATGCCTGCCGGCGTCAGATTCACTCGTGTATTGCTCTTCGGGACAGAAAACGAGAACGGGCCATGGGGCATCGTGCCTCCTTGCGGTTCAAAGGATTGAGAGCGAGTCTCATTTGTACGTACTAGTGTGCCTCGTTGGAGGCGGATCGTCAAATCTTACATTGCCACGTGGCGCAGCATCAACCAAAAATGGGAGAAGCTACCCGCGATAGCAAATAAATGAAAAAGTTCGTGCATGCCAAACCAGCGAGTGCGACGCACGCGGCCCTCTAATCCGTAAAAAATAGTACCAACAGTATAGAGCAGCCCGCCGAGCACAAGCCAGAATAGCCCCATGGAGGATAGAGAGCGGAGCAGCGGTCCAGCTGCCAGCAGTATGATCCAGCCTAACCCAATATAGGAAGCCATGAAGAACCAAGAAGGAACACGGTCAAACAAAAACAGTTTCAAAAAGAACGCGGTAATCGCGATGCCCCATGTCACGCCGAATAGGCTCCAGCCCCAGCCCCCACCGAGAACAACAAGCGTGACAGGGGTGTATGTACCGGCAATCAGAACAAAGATCATAGCGTGATCCAGTCGTTGCCACACCCACTTCTTGGAGTCGGTGGCATGCACGCCATGGTAGATGCCGCTCACCGAATATAGAATAACTAGTGACGCTCCAAAGATGCTCATCGCGGTAACGCTTAGGCCGCTTCCGGTTCTCGTACTGGAAACAATCATAAGTACGAGTGCGGCAACCGCAAGGCCCGCACCAACAAGGTGTGTTGCGCTACTCCCTGGCTCGTTGCTCTTTGGGAGGCCGTTTCGTCGAAATCCTTTGAGAGGTCTTTTTTTCATAGCATAGTATAGATAGAATGAGTCTACGAGAGTATGATGCGAAAGTAAATACTAATTTACTTAGACCCGACGCTGATACGCACACTACCTACAAAAAAAGAACCCGCCGAGACGGGCTCTATATATGCTGCGACTAAACCTCTAGAGGCCCAGATCGATCATGACCTCATCTTCAGGTAGGAATGAGAGGTCATTCGCGTAAAGTGATAGTCCTTCAGCTCCGGCTGGAACCATAAAATATGCTTCCCATGGCTTGGTCTGTGTTGGTTGCAACTCCAAGAAGACAGGGTATTCATCACTATCTACATATATAATAGTGTCGGTCGAAACTTTGAATTCGTTACCTGAGCCATCCTGCACATGGACAGAGGTGGAGTCCATGATTTGCGACACATTGCTGTTGTTGGTGACATCGCCGGTGATATGCACCCACTGGAATCCATCGTCTACTGGAAGATCCTCCGCAATAGCTTCCCACTCTGGAAGTGTCTCTGATGCAGGAATGGTATCCATCACTTCGGCGGTGTTTACAACGTGAACGATATCACCAACCACAGTTTCATCACCAACACCGAGCCCAGAAGAGGCGCTATTATCTGTTGTTGTGTCAGCTGTGCATCCCGCCCCAATAAGCACCAGGAGGCCCCCAGACGCAATGACTTTCTTCAATATCGTCATTGGTTCCTTTAATTGCTTATCTACCTACACCTATTATAGTGCATACAGCATATCATGTCCCTGTATACAACTGTAAGATTTCTATATGGTATAATACACGTAATTAAGAAAAAGAAATATATATGAAAAGTATAAAAACTGTAGTCATAGGGCTACTCTTCATTGGCGTGATGGTGGTGGTGCCACGCGGCGTATTCGCGCAGACAATATCACTGGACAGCATTACCCCAGAGGTCGACAGTAATATTACACCTTCTGAAGACGAGAAGGGAGCAGATGAGAATTTTTACACGTACTGGTTGATCGGCCAGATCGGAAACGAGTACCGCGCTGTATTTAACGTGTCAGAGGAACCGGCCATGACCTTTGTTTCCGGTGGGGATATGACAATCGATTCAAACGTAGAGTATGACGAAGAGGAAGGGCAGTTCATCGTGACCTATACCGCTTTAGATCTACAGCAGATTGATGAAGGTAGTGAAAAGAGTTGGACCGATGAACAGACACTCACGGTTATCGCGTTGAGCTTCCCGGTTGCAGAAGGAGAGGATGGCCCAGGTGAAAATATGAAAGGTTCATGGGTAGCGACCGCATTTCAGGAGTGGACACTCATTATGCCGAGTGAAACATCAAACCAGCTCGGCGCCCGCGTTACCGGTGATGCGTTGGATGAAGGCCAATTCAAAATGTTTGTTCCCCAGAATATTATGAACGACATGGCTGAATATGATGAAGATCCAGATGGAGAGTTCAGTGCGGACAATTTAGCGATTTATCAAGATGATGAGCTATATAGTGGGGACGTGTCATCGGTAGAAGGTGGAGCCTTTGTGAGCTTTGAAACAACCTTGCCAGCAGAAACAAATGATGGTGGTGAGGGCAGCGGAGACGAAGAGGGAGATTGTAGCGAAGGAGACGGGCCTGTTGAAGGAGAAGAGGAGGGAGAAGATCCGTGTGCAGGGTTTGGAGAAGAATCATTTGATGCAGTGGGTGGTCCGGGGGTATCACAGAATGTGACAACAGCTCCACGGGCGGCAATCGCAGTGACCTTCAACAAAACGCGTGTCAAAAAAGCGAAGAAAGTGCGGGTGACCGGTTGGCTCAAGAATGGAAAGAAGAATCAGAAAGTGGTGATTCAGCGTAAAATTCCAAAAGCGAAGAAAGCCAGTAAGCAGCGGTGGCATAAACTAAAGGTCGTGAAGACGAAGGCAGGTGGAAAGTTTACAACCACGGTAAAGATTTCAAAGAAGACCTTTCTGCGTGCAAAGAGGAAGGGAAAGAAAGCAAAAACAACAGGTCAAGTTATTAAGGTCCGATAGAGTTACTCGAAACATGAAACACGCCGCAACACGCGGTGTGTTTTGTTAAAAAAAAGAGACGCATCCTCCGATACGTCAGGTGTCGTTGTTGTGAGTGTGATTGACGCCGTTCGTCAGGTTCGTGATGAACCCAACAATTTCCTTCAGAGCCCAGGGGTTCTGGAAGGCGCCCCAGTGACCGAGCTGCGGCAGGGTGATTGCCCACCGTCGACGATCACCGTTCAGCGGAGGACGGCTGTCGCGCCGTCGAGTCACCTCATCGAACAGTGCGCAGTAGTAGACGAATTCCGTTCCACCGCTCTCCAGCTCTTCGACGAGCTCGATTGTGCGTGCGATCTCGCCCTGCTCATAGGCCAGCTGCGGCGCGGCCGCATACTCACCGAAGTGCGCCAGGCGTGTGCCGCGGACCGGAGTCTGCACACAGACCACCAATCGTGGCTGCAGGCCATGCGCGCGCAGGTACTCCGCCATCCGGATGCCACAGCACCCGCCGTAGCTGTGACCCACGATCGTCACCGACAGGTTCAGTGATTGAGCCAGCTCCACCAGCCGATCCAGCAGCGCGGTATTTAGGGTCACCGTATCGGCGTAGTTCAGCACATTGCCGTTCGGCGGCATTTCCGCCCGAGCGACCACGAAGTTGTGCCGGTGCAGGAGCTGTGCCAGCGCCATCAGCTGTCGCCTGGTGTAGGTGTACCCCGGGATCGTCAGTACGATTCCACGAGCAGTCCCATGCGGTTTCCAAATGGGCGGGAAGTCACCGTGCCGCAATGTCTCGAATCCGATCAGGCCCAATGCCAGCGGTCGAGTAAAGCACCAGGTCACGACCAACGCCACGAAGTCGATGAGGCCGAGAATCACGAAGGTCTCGTGTCCGGTCCAGACAGACTTCTTGAGCCCGAACCAGAACCACCGCCAGAGACGGTTTGCCTTCACGAGGAGGCGTTGTTTCCACTTATCCACGAGCCACCTCCCTGTTGTGGGTTATATGGTGGCCCCACAGTACGTGAAATACGGAGAGGTTGTCAACGAGGCCGTTGCATATCAGGTAAAAACCGGGTACTCTATTTATATAAAAGGGAAATATCTTCTATGAGAACCGGACGATTCCACGAAAAACCCATTAAGATTAAAAGCGCTGAAAACAGCACGGCTGTTAGAAAAATGGAGAAAGGTTTTTTGCGTTTGGAGATTATCGAGGAAGAGGATATTATTTTTTTGGCAGAACAATTGGAGCGGGAGATTCGACAAGAGATGAATGACATTCATACAGACACCGATGCTGTTATTTTTATTCTCGATGCGTTGAATGCTGAGGGGCTATTTCGCCCAGAATCAACAGTCCACATCAATGAACATAATGTTGCACGCATAAGAAAACTAACCGGAGATAGTACACTTGAACTTGAAAACGATAAAAGAAGGCTTCGTATCTCAGGCCTCTATGAAGATGAGAGCGGAGAATTGAAACCTGAAACAATGGCTGACAAGGATGATCCTGTTATTTACAATGCCGTGGCCCGTATTCGACGCGCGGTACTTGAGCAGCTCAAGCAGAGACTCGCTGAGAATGAGGACCCTCAGATGGACGCGGTCATTCATAGTGTTGATCACGTCATTAAATGGAGCGAGGAATCAACTGAGTACAACGATGAGAAAGGGAGGAAAAAAGATTCTAGTTATGAAAAAGCAACAGTGGTAAAACTCGACGGAGAACATGTGTTAAAGATCAATCCTGACTGGGCGGCCAAGTATGTTGAAGATAATCACGATGCGTTAACTCACCTCTATAATCAGGCAGCTGAGGGCAATGCAAGCCCTTATGTTAGCTATCATTTACTGGGTCGGGATATGTCCGTATGGGAGACCTTTGATGAGGAAACAGGGGAGGACGCAGGTGATCTTGCAGAGGCGTTAGAGGTCTTTCGAGAGCTAGATATGAACACTATCGACGAGTTGCTGTACCAAAAAGATCTTCCCCCATTACAAACGACCGTACGCTACTGGTCTGAGTTTATGAGAGCGGCGGATTTTTGTCTAAATAACGGATTGATTTTGACCGACCTTACACTAGATAACATTCAGGTCGATAGACGAACAGATACCGGTCAGGCATTTGATTTAGGATCTCTAAACACACGTACATTCCCGCAAGAGGGCTACTCATCAAAGACCGATTACCATCCACCAGAAACAAAGGACTCAAAAATGGAGATATTCGGTGAAGCGCAAAATATTTATGAGCTTGGCGTGGGACTTGATTTCATTCTTGACGTATATGAAGTAAGGGAGACAGAGCTGGTATATGAGGAGCGTCATGCAGAGATTGCCGAGGACCTTGTGTTGGCGGCGAAATTAAGTAAGCAAGGGTTAGATATTTCTACGCTGTTGCCACAACTACGGCGCTTAGCCAAACGTATGACCGATAATAATCCCAAAAGGCGTCCAACTATGGATAGCTGTTATGCAGAGCTCTATCGGATTGGCGTATTACAGTATGAGGGTGCGCCCGAGAGTGAAATAGTGAGCTTCGGGTAGACCAGAGCAGTTCCGGCGTGGTACAACAAATAGAGAATCTTGAAGAAATAATGAGTCGATCATGAATTGCTTATTGTGCACGGCCGACATATTGCCGCTATACAAAAAAGAAGATAAAGAACGTGGCCTACTCACATATTGGAGGTGTAATGGCGAGTGTGGATTGATTTTTTTGGACCCCACACAACGGATCAGCGCTGCCAAGGAGAAGAAGAGATACGATTTACATAATAATGACTCAGAGCAAGAAGGGTACACAGATTTTCTGCGGCGTCTAACCGATATTTTGATTCCGTTATTGCCGGCAGGTGCACACGGTTTGGATTTTGGATCCGGCCCGGAGCCAGTTCTGCACCGCATCATGAAAGAGGAAGGGTTCGAGATGGAAAACTACGACCCTTTTTATGATTCAGATGAGACGCCGCTCAATAAGACATACGACTTCATTACAGCGACGGAGGTCTTTGAGCATTTGTATGACCCGGTAGAAGTAATGGGTCAGCTACAGAAGGTGTTACTGCCCGGAGGAATTCTTGCTGTGATGACCGAGATGGTTATATCGCCTGAGAGATTCGCAAATTGGTGGTACCACAGAGACCCGACGCATGTTATATTTTATAGTAAGGAGACGATGCAATGGATTGCTGTTACGCATAAGTGGACCGTTCACTTCCCAACCAAGAATGTGACACTGTTCACAAAAGCATAGCGGAAAAGGCAGGAAGAGCAAGATAAAAAAGCCGCCCTATGGCGACTCTTTTTAATTCACTTACTATATGCCGGCAGGTGCCTACATCTGCGGTGGAGTTTATTCTGCCGCTATGCCGATTTTATACTTCTTGAGGGTTGCTCGTGCGACAGCCGAGTGCACACGACCCGCAACACTCTTACCGGTGAACAGGTCGGTCGCGTTGACTCCGCATGCTTCGAGAATGCGTTCCTCTCCTGGGTGCTGGTCAACGTAATCGGTCACATCGTACACTGTGCCTTCGATGGTCGTCCAGCAATCGGAGCCGGTAGCGTGGGTAGCCACCTCAGTTACGGAGAATGTGCCGTCTGCCGCGGCATCAGCCACAGGAGCAACCGCGACCTGCGCGTCAGTAGTTGTACCATCTATCACGGCGGTCACAGTTGTTGACGGTTCTGTATTAGGCGATGTCGCAGCGGTTTCAGTTACGACATCTGTAGATGCACATCCTGCACCGATCAGCGCAAGGAAACCGGCGGTCAGTGCCACTCGTTTGAATGTTATCATTCGTGTAGGTTACGTAATAATTCGTATACAGGATATCGCTCACGCAGATATTTGTAAACCAATCAGGTACAACACGACTATTTTCCATCCTCAGGAAGTCGATACACACGCACAAAATCGTCCTCGTAAAAAAGAGGGAGGGTGATTTCACGTTTCCGTGTGGACGGCAGAATGACATAGCTTACACCGAGCTCTCGCAAAAAGGATTCATCAAAAATACGCGCATTAAGAATATTCCTATGAGATTTCATTCGGTACGCATGGGAACGGATCAGCTGGTAGTACTCCTCGCTGTACATACTGTCATACCCAAAGATTGATCGTATTCCGTACAGTCCATAGAGATTCAACGGTGAGACCTCGGAGTACACAAGGGGCACTTCCACGGGCCCATCTTGGATAGCGGTAATATATGTTGGCGGTTCACGCAATGGAGAAGGGTCTTGTTGAGGGATATACGAAACAAAGAGGTGTCCTTGATCGATAGCGGTGATTGCTATTAATAACATGACTATCCAGGGGGCTACACGAATCCACGGTTTGGGAATTCGTTGTAATAGACTCACCAACGCATCGTGACCGATAATAATCACACCAAGCCCAATAACAAAGAGCGCACGCATCGGAGGGAATGAAACAAGCTGAGGCACAATAGAACCAAGCAAGTTCTGTATAACGGGGATCGTTGTATAAAGAAGGGCGCCACCCATCACCGCCACCCAAAAAAAATACTCTTTTTGGTCTTTACGTCGGAAGAAGATCGGGGACAAGAGGGCGAGAATGAGAAAAATTATACCGACATATCCAAAGGTCTCGGTATAGTTCAGCGGAGCGGTGTACAGTAGCTGGTCGCCCCATATCTGCGGTAGGGCTAATTGCAGGAGGTGCGCCGGCTCTAAAACACTAAACGTGGAGATCGTCGCACGGTGAGCACCGGGTAGTGCTTCAAGAAATGGAACGAGATACGCAACTGAGGTCAGTATAATTGACACAAGAGTTGCTCCCCATATGAAGTACTCGCGTTTACTGTTCTCGCTTCGTTCCTGAGCAAGGCGGTACATACCGTAGAGTACCATCACAACTGTCGCGTACAAGTAGAACTGCAAATGACCGGCGGTGAGCATGAAATAGTGGACAATAAAAATCAGAAAGGCCCATCCATAGTTCTGCTTCTTTGCAAGACGGTCTATTGCAAAAAATCCAAGCGGCAAAAAAGCAAGAACCACCCCGATAGTGCCCCACGATAACCAGGCAATCAGCGGACCGCTCAATTGGTACGCAATTGCTCCAAGCACAGCGGTGACAGGTTGCGCATTAGGTCTATAGAGGAGGAACAGGTACATAAAAATACCGGCTAACCAAAAGGTCAGCACAATTTGGTGGCTAAAGAAACGCACAGAGTCGTTGTAGAGCGGTATAAGCAAGTTGAACGGTGAGAGTGCGGTTGTCTGACCGGTTGCAAGCAACTCAACCCCGTTAGTGAATATGTATGGATTTATTTTGGGTATAGTCCACTGTTTCCAGGAATCAAAGACAACCACACTACTCGGGTACATCTGAACAACAGAATCGCGAACAAGCGGATTCTGGCCCTCGCGCGGTTGGTCGAGTAGATAGTCATGCACCAGGTCTGTCGGTAACGGCACGCGCCCCATAAACACTGTCGGAAAAAAGAGCGCGAGAGTAAGCAGTGTGATCGCAACCAGGCCAAGAATTCGTTTTTTATTGTCAGTATTCATCTATACACCATGGTACCTGGATGCCGGAAGAACCTCAATAGCTGCAAACAGTACCGATTGACAGGAGGAGTCATTCAGAGTAGTATCTACCCTGCTTGTTTTTAGACAAACCAGCCCAACCACATGATTTCAATTACTCAGATACTACGCATTTTTTCAGTGATGGGAGCTATCGCAGCACTATCGTTTATTGCTTTCTCTGCATCTCCGGTACTCGCAGCAAAAGACAACAATAGCAAAGCACCGGTTGTACGAAAGATGGCAGAAACAATCACCGGCGGTTATTACGAAAATGGCAAAACAGTTGAAATGCCAAAAAAGGGGTTTCAACTCGGAATTCCGCCAAACACAATTACAGGCGAGGGGAAGACAGAGGTGGTACTCAAGCGAAAGAGTGCAAATCGGTTCAACATGGAGGGCGAAAAACTCCGTAGCCGTATTTTTGAATATAAAATGGATGCGAAAGGTGATGCTGTGGTAGACGGACCGCTTTGGTTGTCAGTGAAGCTCCGAGCAAAAAAGAAAAAGAAACATTTTGTACTGAAGAGATACGACAAGGAGTCCGGAGATTGGGAAGAGATTGACTCAAAAAAAGGAGAAAATAACAAGACCGTACGTGCGACTGTGACAGAAGACAGTATGGTGGTTGCGGCGTTCCGTAAGAAGAAAGAAAAAGTAGTAGTCGCAGAGGTTGTTGAGTATGCAGGAAAGGCGAGTTGGTACAACTGGCATGGCTCAGCAATGAATGAGTTTCCATATGGTACCGTCGTGGTTGTTACAAATCCTGATAATGGAAAATCTGTGGAAACAACAATCGTATCCACCGGTCCATTTGTTCCTGGACGAGTCATCGATCTTCCAGCAGACATATTTTCACAATTAGCACCGCTGTCACAAGGCGTGATGAAGGTGGTCGTACACAAGAAGTAGGGAAATTGCTTAGGTCAGCAAAGCGTTGACGTCATCCGGAGTTTATAATCTAAACATTGTCCCTCAGCCGGAATTCCTTTATAGTAACCCCACTATTCATTAACGCATGCACTGTGGTTGGAACGATATACAACTCATACATAAAGGAGCATTCAGGAGATTCGGTAGAGCAGTTCGACTCGATTGTTATCGGTTCCGGAACAGGAGGGCTCAGTGTAGCCGCACTCATGGCACGAGAAGGAAAGAAAGTACTTGTGCTAGAACAGCATTACGTCGTCGGTGGGTACACTCACTCCTTTAAAAGAAAAGGGTATGTGTGGGATGTTGGACTCCATTATGTTGGTCAGGTACATATCAAAGGCACCGCACTCAACAAAGTATTTCGATATATCAGCAATGAGAAGCTCGAGTGGGCTCCATTAGATGACGTCTATGACCGTGCCGTCTTTGGTGACAAAGAATATGAGTTTCCACGAGGACGGGCTAACCTCATAGCAAAGTTTAAAGAGTATTTTCCCTCAGAAGAAGACGGCGTATCGATCGACAAGTATTTTGAGTTATTAGATCAGGCTCAGAAAGTCGGTCCGGGGTATTACATTGAGAAGGTCATCCCTCCATTCCTCGCTAATATCTTTGGAGATTTCTTACGCCGCAAAGTATTAAAGATTTCTGACAGGACTACACTTGAGGTGCTTCAGGAAATCACAGACAATGAAAAACTGATTGGTGTCTTGACCGCCCAGTATGGCGACTATGGACTCCTTCCCTCAAAGAGTAGTTTTTACATGCACGCGCTTCTTGCAAACCATTACATGGAAGGAGCAGGGTACCCGGTTGGTGGAGCAGAACGTATTGCCGAGACCACAACTGATGTTATTGAGGCGGCTGGAGGGCGCGTACTCACTC
>FLOH01001059.1_pt1 | contig 45970 bp, 41 predicted proteins | sample 756751 | NCBI WGS metagenome assembly FLOH01 (sample SAMEA4026879, study PRJEB14308) | marine metagenome | biome: coastal water; material: water | depth 74 m | reverse complement strand
CCTTGATCTACCATAAGTGTTATTGGTGAACCCCAAGCTGAACTAGTTTGAAAAACAGGAGATATTGAACTACCACCAAAACTATCATAATACATACCGTAGTTATCATAGATAGCGTAAGTAGTGCTAGCTGGGTTAGAATTTGTATTTATGGTTAAATCTAAAGTTGAAACGGTTGGGCTTCCTACGGTAGGTGTGCCAGCTGGGTTGGCTAAGGTGTAAGCGTCAGCTGAAGCTGTAGAAGTAGCGGCGTTGGTACCAGCTTGGTTTTGGGCTATGACTGTGAATTGGTAGAGTGCATCTACACCTTGATCTACCATAAGTGTTATTGGTGAACCCCAAGCTGAACTAGTTTGAAAAACAGGAGATATTGAACTACCACCAAAACTATCATAATACATACCGTAGTTATCATAGATAGCGTAAGTAGTACTAACTGGATTAGAGTTAGTGTCTATGGTTAAATCTAAAGTTGAAACGGTTGGGCTTCCTACTGTTGGTGTGCCAGCTGGGTTAGCGAGAGTGTAGGCGACAGCTGAATCTGCGGTGTAACTAGAATAAGTAGAAGAATCTGCAGTGTTCTCGGCTCTGACTTTAAATACATAGCCTGTGTCAACTGACAGAGATGTAACTGAGTAAGTAACTGCTGTGGTTGTACCAACCGAAATACTGTCTGTTACATTGTATAGTTCGTAAACAGTGCCAGATGGATTGGAGTTGGCTGTCCAGGTTACATCTAAGGCTGTGGCTGATACTACAGCTGTAGTTGGAGTGGTTGGTATAGACGCAGGAGTAGTGGTAGACAGTTCACTGGCTGAACTGGTGGAATATGCCCAACTGTCGTAAGCGAAGATATTAAAGTAGTAAAGAGTGTTTGGGGTGAGTAAACTAATAGAGGTAGTAGTGTCACTATTAAAATTTGAGTCTCCCAAGTCAGCTTCGGTTGAACTGGTGATACTGCTGTCACTTTCTGTAACTGGTGTAGTAGTTGAATAAAATATTTTATATTCTAAAAAGTTCGTGTCGGTTGAGGTTGTTGTTGGGTATGTGAGGATAATAGAAGAAGTGCTGACTGAACTAGCAGTAAGTGCGCTAGGGACGGTGGGATCAGCGGTGTCGAGACTAAAAGAAGCTGAAGTTTGAGTTGAGCCATCAACAGTTCCGTCATTTGGAGTTATTCTAAAATATACTGTGCTATCATCGGTGTCAGGTAAGTCAGTATAAGCGTCCCATTCAATGGTAAGATTGACTGAACCACTATCAGTATCAATACTGGTAATTGAACCAGATGAAGTGGCGACTGTTCCGATTGAAGCAGTGACATCACCCAAAGTAGCGTTATACCAGTCAGAGTTGTTGGTGGAATATTCTACAGTCATGGTAGTAGCGTTGGAATCAGCGTCTGCAATGGTTGTGGTGACGGTGACGATAGAGGCGGTTGATTGGACGGGTGAGATTGCGGTGAGGGTTGGGGCGGTATTGCTCTGTGCTAACACAACTGACCCATCATCTCCATTGTCAACGTAAGCCGTCCCACCACTTAAATCTATCTGTGTTGAGGTATTAATACTATTAGAGACAGAATATAGCATATATATACAACCACCTCCACCACCCCCGGTATGAGTAGTAAGACGTCCATTTCCGCCAGAAATATCAATATCTGATGTTGGAGTACCTGTTACTGTGCCAGAAATTATTTTAATACCACCGCCAGCACCTCCGCCTCCATAGGAACCCACAGTATTGCCACCAGCAGCTGAGATAACACCATTAATCGTAAGAGTGCTGGTTACATTTAATATTATTAAACCACCGCCATTACCACCTATACCACTGCCACCACCCGCACCAGCACCAATCGTATCCGGATTAGATGTGTTACAATATGCAGTACCACCAGCAAAACTCGAACCCCTACCACCATCACCTGCATGTGCTCCACCAGAACCCTCACCGCCACTATAAAGTCCGTAACCATTAGCTGGGCCATAACCAATAGTGTTATTACCACCATCATACCCCAACTCATTTACATTAATTCTACCACCAGATTGAATATCAATATTATTGGCATTAATATTTATGATATGAGTTTGAGCAGTTGAATTATCGCCATGAGACAAGGAACCACCACTATTTATTGTTAAATTTGTCAATGCTAGTGGGTCAGTTGAGGTTGTATAATTATACAAAGAGGTTGTAGCAGCACCGATTGTAATATTAGTTATTGAATCTGTAAAATTTCTATATAATGACGTAGTTCCATCTAAATTTAAGTCTGTGATACTTACAATTGTAGATGAAGCAATATACAGTGTACCCGAACTATTTATTGTTGTAATTGCTGTAGTATTAACTATGGCATCTTCATAAATATACAATCCGGCATCATCTGTAACTGTTATAGTAGAACCATTATTAATTTGTCCACCATCATAAATTTTTAAAATATATCCATCAATTGTCGCACCTGGAGCAAATGTACCATAGACATTAATACTGCCTGTGCTGTCACTAGTAATTCCAGCAAAGGCTGTGTAAGCAGTACCACTACTAATTTGTAAAACAGATGTACTACTAACAGTTGTAAATGTACTTGCTAAAGAATCAGTAAGAACATAATTAGCATAATTATCTATATATAGTGTATCAAAGTTTGGTGGTGTACCTGCCAACATAGGGGTTGTTGTGGCTAATACTCCGTTATTAATTACGTATAAACTACCATTTCCACTATCTGAATCTATAATAAAAACTTGACCAGCTCCTCCTTTTTCAGGACCAATAGTTCCACCATTCATTATAATACTTGTACCGGCTATACTATTCGAATTAGTATATTCTATATATGCACATCCACCACCACCACCACCACCCCAGGTACTTCCTCCACCATTTCCGCCAGAAATATCAATATTTGAACTTGGATTGCCTGATATTGTATCAGCAACTAATTTAATACCACCGCCAGAACCACCTCCGGCTTCAGCACCAATTGAACCACTGCCCACAGCCGTAATGGAACCATTAATTGTAATTATACCAGTTGTATTTAAAATGATTAGACCTCCACCACCACCACCTGATCCACCACCACCACCACCACCTGATCCAATAGTACTTGGATTTGATATATTACAGTATGCACTTCCACCAAGAGCTGGATTTCCTTGACCACCATTACCACCATGCGCAGCACCTCCACCAGCACCACTAAGGGATAATCCCTTACCTGATCCATAGCCGTCATTAGTCCCCCCGTCATAACCCAACCCATCAACATTTACCGAACCGCCAGAATTAACCGTAATATTAGCAGCTGAAATATTTAATATGTATGACTGTGCAGTTGAATTATCACCGTGATTTAATAACCCCCCGCTCTGTATTACTAAATCACCTGTTATTGTCTGAGCAACTGCATTGTTTTGAGTAAGTATACCTTTGGAAGCTAAAGTTATATTTGTACCTGTTCCAATATTACCAGTAAGAATTAAAGTGGATGATGCACTACCACCACCAATAACTAATGATTCAAAGTCAATTGTACCAGTAGCAGTAACAGTAACAACTGAAGAACTAGAAATTAAAACATCCATTGTACTAGTAGGTACTCCATTATCCCAATTACCGGCATCTTGCCAATTACCAGTAGTACCACCAATCCAGGTAGAAGTAACAGAGGCTCCTTTGGCGACTGGTATATCTTGATTATATTTTGAATCAGGACTATATGAAAGATAGACGCCTGCAGAAAGAGTAATACAAAAAATCACACTGGCGATTAACAATGCTCGGGGATTTTTGAGAGTTTTGATTAATGGCATAATTATTAATTATATTAGAACAATACAGAGAAATATCTGTATCTAAAATTCTTATATATTATAGCATAAAAAGTAAATTTTTACCCCCCCCCACTAGGTGTTGATAAGTATCAAAAAACACACTTTTTAAAGTGTGTTTTTATTGACTTGTATATTTTTTAACTTATCCTACCCACTTCACTAAGTAATACATTCTCTACATAAATTCCTCGAGCGTAAAAAATTCTTTCTAATTCATTTTTTAACTCCATTTCCACTGTATCACGTTTACCCGTAATAATATCCTGATAATCAAAACCACTAAATACCATACGCATACGACTGCGAATAGTCGGACGAATAATCTTAACTACAAAATCCTCACCAATTGTTTGCCAAATTGATGGAATTTGATGAACATCTAAACGTAATAAAATAGTACCTTCCACAGCTACTCGTTGACTATCTTTGGTTACCGCCGCGGTCGGAATATCGCCCAAAGCTTTTTCGTTTTCTGGATTAAACTGTCGAGAAATACTATATTCCAAAGTTTGAGTATTAAACAATTTAGCCTTTTGCCAAAAAGGAATTTTTAGATGTAATCCAGGTGTTAAAACTTTTTTCAGTACACCTCTACCTAAATCATAAACACAAGCTACATATCCTGGTGGAACATTAATAAATATTCCTTTTAAAACATCTTCTAATACAAAGGAATACATTAATTTATCCAGTGAATCTTTTGACATATAATTACTAAATATATTTATTAAGCCTTTTCTTTCGGCTTTTCTACTTTAAAAAATGGACTAAGTAACAACCCAATTATATCAGAAAATATCATAGAAGTCAAAATAAATAACGATTTTACCATCGGTAAAAACCATAATGCAAAAAAGGTAAACAAAGGAAATAACACCAAAAAGGTCATTTTTCCTCTATTCCATTTTTCATTACGATTAGACCACAAAATAAATATTGCTAAATAAAGCGCGGAAATTGATGACCAAATATAATCATGGCTGATTCCAATATTAAAACCATAAAAATTGGTATTTAATTTACCTGGGTAATCAATAAATTCATATAAAGTAGTTACCACTTTGTAACCTTGGATACCACCGATAAATACTTGATATAATAAAACTAATACTAATAACTGAATACCCAAACTAACCACCTTAGCCCAAGGGGAAATTTTATTTTTCTTCAATATTGCTCTAATTTCTTCTTTGCGAGCTACTGGATCTCCACGGAATTGTTTAGTAGCCATCAAAGCCTCGTCCTCTGCTTTTTCTCTATTATGAGCATCTTTTTCTGCTTTTATAGTCAAAGGTAATAATACAAAACGCAAAAAAATTGTTAACCAAATGACCGCCCAACCAAGATTTTCATGGGCAATATTAGTGTATATCCAAATAAGTGCATTAAATACTGGTTGATATAGGAATGTGTACCACAGAGCGCTTAACATAAATTAATTTTAATTAAATTATACTTGTCCTCTATCTCTCATGGCCTGGGCCACTCTTTCTACAGCCAGGGCATAAGTTCCCATACGAAGGTCGGTGTTATTTTTTTCTTTTTGTGCCCATGATTGTTCAAAAGAGCCTCTCATCATTTCTTCTAATTGTGTCAAAACATCTTGTTCTTTCCAATAGTAGTTGTATGCATTTTGTACTTGTTCTAAATAACTTACACCAACACCACCAGCATTAGCTAAAATATCTGGAACAACTGTAATATTTTTCTTGTATAATACTTCATCAGCATCTGGAGTTATTGGTCCATTAGCTAATTCAATAATTAATTCTGCTTTTATACTTTCTACATTATCTAAGGTAACTGCATTTTCTAACGCCGCTAATACTAAAATTTTCACATCTTGTTCCAAAATATCAGTATCTAAATTCTTAGCATCGGCAAAGTTAGACACACTACCAGTTTTTTGTTTGTGTTCTAATAGTTTAACAATATCTAATCCTTTGCTGTTATAAATTATACCACGAGAATCACTAACTGATACAATCTTGTAACCTTCACGAGAAATAATCTCGGCCATATTAGCTCCAGCATTACCAAATCCTTGAACTGCTACAGTTACATCGCTTTTTTTAATTTTTAATCTTTTGACTGCTTCATCCAAACAATAATAACCACCTTGAGCAGTTGAATAACCACGAGCTTGAGAACCACCAATTGATAATGGTTTTCCGGTTATCATTCCAGGAGTATGGTGACCAACTAATTTTTCGTATTCATCCATCATCCAACCCATAATTTGAGGTGTAGTATATACATCTGGAGCCGGCACATCAGTTTGTGGTCCAAGCAATTTATAAATTTGTTGAATATATCCGCGTGATAAACGTTCTAATTCACCCGAGCTTAATACTTTGGGATTAACAATAATTCCTCCCTTGCCACCACCTAGTGGTATTCCCACTACGGCGCATTTCCAAGTCATCCACATACTCAAAGCCTTCACCTCTGCTCTACTAACATCTTGATGATACCTAATTCCACCCTTGTATGGCCCTCGTGCATTATTAAATTGAGAACGATAACCAGTAAACACTTTCATAGAACCGTTATCCATTCTAACTGGAATAGCCACTTCCAACACTTTTTGAGGTGCTTTTAGTTGCTCCAAAATACTAGATTCTAGGTTAATTATTTTATTAACCTTCTCCAATTGTTTTACTGCTCCTTGAAATGGATCGTCTTGCATATTTATTCTATATTAAGTAATATAACTAATATCAAAATTTTAACATAATTTGGTTAATAAGTAAATATACCAATAGTAAACCATAAATCTTAAATTATAAGTACTAAATCATAAATTATTTTATGTTCCTCTTGATAAACTTATCAACTCAAGACAGAATTCAATTAGTCTTGTTTGATAACAAAAATTATATATCTAAAACTTATTCTCAACAAAATCGAGAGTTGTTAATTTGTATTGATAAATTTCTAACAACAAACAAATTACCAAAAGAAAAATTATCAGGAATTGTAGTTGTGGTTGGTCATGGCGGATTTACTAGTACACGAATTGCTACTGTAATTGCCAATACTTTGGCCTATGCTCTAAAAATTCCAGTTCTAGCTATTAATAACCCAAATCAAGATAAAAAAGAATTACAAAAATTAATTCCTCAAATAAAAAAACAACCTATCGGCCAATATATCTCTGCTACTTATAGCGCAGAGGCAAGTATCGGACCGAAAAAAAAGAAGACCTAGCAGGTCAACTTATTTAAACTTTTAAATACTTATATCTGTCATTCCCGCGAAGGCGTGAATCCAGCCTATTTTTACATATTTTACTAACCCTGGATCCTCCCGATGTCCATCGGGGGGATGACAATTAAAAAACCTTACATAGGTTCTTAAACTGCTGGGCTATTATCTTTTGGCAACTTTTTGTCCATCCACATCATAAAAAGTTAAACTATCTAACGCCACCATATTGGTCTGTGCTAGACGTTGATTAATTTTTACGAGTGAACCATATTCTGCTATGTCTACTTCTAATTTATCTATTTCTTCTTCCAAAGTTTGTACTGTATTTTCTAATTTATTTATTTCATAACCACTAGAAGCTCCAGAGGCGGTCTTAATTACATAGGCCGAGCCAAAACATATTATCATTACTACCAAAGTTACTCTAACAATTTTACTATTAACCCAACTAGGCAAACTAAGAGAAGATAGTGCGTGGGCAAAGTTATTGTATTGATATTGTAATTGACGTTTTAATGGCATATGATTTAAATTTTTTCTATTACCCGTAATTTTGCACTTCTTGACTTAGGATTAGATAATAATTCTTTGTCACTAGCGATAATTACTTTTTTATTAATAATTTTTAATTTTTTTGAACGTTCTTGTTTTTGAAAAAATTGTTTTATAATTCTGTCTTCCAAAGAATGAAATGATATAACTGCCAATCTTCCATGTGTATCGAGAATATCAACTGCTTGTGGTAATGCTTGTCTTAATACCTCAAGCTCCTGATTAACTTCTATTCTTAAAGCTTGGAATACTTTGGTAGCAGGATGAATCTTGCCTCTGCCTTTAGTAACCGATAAAATTATATTTACTAGTTCCCCTACTGTGGATATTTTTTTATTTTGTCGTTGTTTTATTATCGCTTCAGCAATTGCTTGACTATTTGATTCTTCACCAAATTTTTTAAATATCTTATCTAAATCTGCTTCTGAGTAATTATTTAATATATCAGATGCAGTATGACCATCTTCTGCCATTGAATTAGCTCCCTCATATCTCATATCTAACGGCTCATCTAAATTCTGAAAACTAAATCCTCTATTTCTCTCAGTAAATTGAGGAGAAGACCAGCCTAGGTCCATTAAAATTCCATTTACAGGACTAAAATCATTCTTCTTTACTATCTTTTGTAAATTTGTAAAATTATCTCTGGCAACAATTAAATTATTTTCAAATCTATACAGATATTGTTTGGCTTGCAAAATAGCTTCAGGATCTGCATCAATGCCTAATACTTTTCCATTTGGAATAATTTTTTCTAATATTTTTTCTGTATGACCGCCATCTCCCAAAGTACAATCAATAACATTCATTCCAGATTTTAACTGTAGATTATCAATCACTTCATTTATTAGAACAGGAGTGTGGCGCATAGTATTTATTTGAGCTGGATTCCTGCCTTCGCAGGAATGACAGATGATTAAACCCCCAACTCCCCCATTCTCTCAGCAATCTCATTACTTTGTAATTCTGTTTGTTGTTTGTATTTATCCCATTTAGATTCATCCCAGATTTCCAAACGACTGTATAAACCGGCAATGATTGTATTCTTTTTTAAAAAAGCAAATTTGCGTAAATACTCTGGTAAAATTATTCTGCCTTGTTTATCTACTTTGACATCCATAGCTCCGGCTAACATCAAACGAGCAAAGGCTCTACTATCAGACTGACTAACTGGCAACGCAGATAATTTTTCAACTAACTTTTGCCATTCATCTTTGGTATAAAGAAATAAACAATTATCTAATCCACGAGTTACTACTGCGCCTTTTTGTAATTCACGTCTAAATTTGGCGGGTATTGCCAATCTTCCTTTGGTGTCTAAATTATGACTATACTCTCCAATAAACATAGAACCACGGATTTTATTCACTAATCACACTAATTATTTACCCCACTCTTCCCCACTACTAACCATAATACACCACTTTTATATCCCCGTCAAACACTTTTAGGGATTGTTATCCACAGATTTTATGATAAAATAAAAAAACCAAGTACTGAATACCGGTTATATTTGCTAATTTTATTGATTATTTATAAATACTTTATAAATTTATTTATATCGTAATTTAATAATTCTACCTGCTTACAATATTCTCTTAATACGTCTTTTCGTATATGTGATTGAATGGTTATATTAACACCTTGTTTTGGATCAGTAACAAGTCTATGACTCCCTTTACCCCACCTACCTACTTCGATAATAAAACCAATTTTTTTAATGCTTTAAGTACTTTTTTCTGACTAGAATCTGAAGGAATATTATAATACGGCATATTTTAAATCCAAAAAATTTAAACTGCTGCCACACTTTTCATCTTCATATTTATCGTCTGCTTTACCTTGCATAACTAAATTCTCATACCTACAATAATAATTAGGTACTTTGAACGCTGTAAATACCGCATCCTTCACGTTATATTCTAATTTAGATAGACTATCACCACTGGTAATTATATGTTTGTTATCTACATTAAATGATTTAGCAACAAAATACCCCCCACTTTCATCTTTATGAAAGCATACCTCAAATTGAATATTGCTATTACTTAAAAAAGACTTTAGATTATTTAACGACTGTTTTCCTTTTTTGCTAGGAAAATAGGTAAAGATTATATTTTTTATATTTTCTCCCATATATATTAAAATTATATCACAATATAATAATATAGTTAAAACTCTGCTATGTCAAGAATAAAATCTAAACAATGTATTCTTTATTTAACTCCACAACCTCTGCATCAAATCCCAATTCAGTCCTGACTCGGTTAGCCACAATTTCTGCTTGATCTTCTTCTCCATGATTAAATAAAACCTTTTTTGGTAGATTTTTTGCTCCACCTAACCAATCTAATATTTTTATTTGATCAGCGTGGGCAGACAAAGCTCCGATTGCATCAATATGACACTTAACTGGAATACGATCCCCCAAAATTTCGACTTGTGAAGTCCCTTCTAATATTTTTCTGCCCAAAGTTCCATAAGCTTGATAACCAATAAACAATAAAGTATTAGATGAATCAGACATATACCTTTTTGCATGGTGGATTATACGTCCCCCATTCATCATCCCAGCCCCAGCAATTATCATCTTTGAACCCGTTGTATCATTTATTTTTTTTGATTCTTCTTTACTTTCACAAACAGTTAAACCAGGAAATTCGAATAAATCATCATCATTCAAATGTAATTTTTTTGCTCTTTCATTATAATACTCTGGATACATACGAAATACTTCTGTCGCTTTAATTGCGAGTGGACTATCCAAAAATATTGGTATTCTTGGAATTGTCTTTTTTCTATCTATTAAATCATTTAATGTATAAAGAAGTTCTTGGGTCCTTTCTAATGCAAAAGAAGGAATCATTAATACTCCGCCTTTTTTGATAGCGGTACCAATCATTTTCTCAACTAATTTTTCGCGCATAGCATTGTCTTTGGCTTCATGTATGCGCCCACCATAAGTTGATTCACAAATAACTAAATCAGTGTTATTTGGAATAACTTCGGTATCACGCAAAATAGGGACATCAGTATTACCCAAATCACCACTAAAGACAACTTTTTTGCCTTCCACATTTAATTCTACAAAAGCTGAACCAAATATATGCCCAGCATCATGGTAAACAAATGAACCGTTTTCTTCTTTTTCTAATACTTTTTTAATATTATAATCAACTAGTTCAAATCTGGTTAAAGTCTCGGTTACAGCTGTCTCATCATATATAATTGGCTTGCCTTTTTTTCTATATTCGTACTGCATTACTTTCACTGCATCTTCCAAGATTAATTCAGCCAATTTGGCAGTTGCCGGAGTTAAAAAAATTTTACCGCTATATCCTCCTTGAACTATTAATGGTAGACGTCCGACATGATCTAAATGAGCATGAGTTACAATAACTGAATCTAATTGGGCTGGATCAAAACCAAACCGATCATAATTTTTTTGTTCATTATCGTCATCGCCCTGAAACATTCCACAATCTACCAAAATTTTACTGTTTTTGGTTTCTAATAAATTGCACGACCCTGTGACTTCGCCCGCTGCACCGTGAAAAGATATTTTCATACTTAATGGATTATATAGATTATAGTTTTATTATAGCATATTAGCCTATCTATACAAATAGACAAATTATTGTTATAATGTTCTTATTATGAGACGCGATATTATAAAAGATGTAGAAATAAAAGAACCTCCATTGGAAGAATTAACTCGTAAATATTCTACTTTTTCCAGTATTAAACGCAGTTGTCTTGGTGGCTGTGGTTGTTTGTTTTTTTTAATTATTATTGTTGTTTTAATTCTAAAATTTGCAATCGGTGTTGGACCCAAAGAAATATCTAGTAGCCCCCAAGATTTTCCGACTGGAATACCCATCTATGATAAAGATACTATTGAAAGCATAACCTACATATCAGGGACATACAAAAATCGGGTTATAGAAATTGCTGCTCTTTTTCCAAAGATAATTTTGTCTCCATTAATTTCTGCACTAGATAAAGATACTGAAAGTAATGATAGCTCAACATTTAAAGAAATATGGAAATTAGTCAATTCTCCGGTTAGTGACCAAAGGGACATAATAAAAATAAAATGGAAGCAATTAAATACTGACTCTGATTTTCTCTATTCATATTATTCAACCGAATTAAAAAAATCTGAGTTTACTATAACTACTGAAAGTAAAAGCAAACACGATAAGCAATTTTCATTTAAAAAAGATAGTATCACTGGATCTTTTTATGTAAAATCTACTCTAACTGGAAATAAAATTGAAAATGCTAATTTAATAGTGAACTACTAAATTAATAATTAATATGGATGAAACAAAACAACCTGTTGCTGAGCAAGCAAACGAACAATTACCAGATCTAAATAATTTTTATGGTTATCTACCGGGAGGTATGTACAGAGATGATGACAAAGGCAAAAATAAACAAGCTATTATGGATGCTATTGATCAAATAATTATAGAACGAGGCAATGGAGATGAAATAAAAAAAGCCAATAGTTTAATTGAAGAATCTAAAAAATTTATGGCTGAAATGTTTTTATTATTACAACAAGGAAAAACAGAACAAGCTCAATTAATTGAGAAAAAGAGAAACGATATGGCAAAAGAAGCTGAAACAATAATCAGACCGTTATACAATGAATTAATTAAAAGAGGATTCTCACATGACTTATTAATGCAGTAATAAATGCTAAAAAAATTTCTCAACGGGCAATCAAAAACAATAACTGGCGCTGCTATAATTATATCAGGCGCTTCTTTGGCTAGTAGATTAGTTGGATTAGTTAGAGAACGCACCTTTGCTCATTATTATGGAGTCACTAATGTAATGGATGCCTATCATGCCGCTTTTAGAATGCCTGATTTAGTTTATAATCTATTAATTGTCGGTGCAATTAGCGCTGGATTTATCCCAGCGTTTACCAAATTACTTACCAAAGATGGCAGAGATAAAGCTTGGCGTCTAGCAAATAACATTTTAAATATACTAGGTTCAGTCACGCTAGTATTAACAATTTTAGGTATTATTTTTATGCCAAAAATAATGCCAATTTTAGCTCCCGGATTTAGCCCAGCCACAATGCAACTAGCTATAAATTTTGGACGAATTATGTTTATTTCCATGTTCATTTTGAGTATATCTATGATCATGGGGACTATTTTACAATCGCTTCGTTCCTTTTTATTATTCTCCATTGCCCCGATTTTTTATAATCTAGGTATTATTGCTGGTATAATTGGTCTAGTCCCCTATTTTGGGTTAAATGGAATAGCTTGGGGAGTTGTACTAGGTGCATCTATGCATTTTGGATTACAATTTTATGGAGCTTATCATCACGGATTCAGATGGAAAAATGTCTTTGATTTAGGAGATAAAACTACTTTGACCGTAGCCAAATTAATGATTCCCAGAACTATGGCGCTAGCACTCGGTCAAATTAATATTGTAATTATTACCATTATTGCTTCTACCTTGCCAATTGGTAGTGTAGCAGTTTATAACTATGCTAATAATTTACAAGGAGTTCCAACTGGTATAATCGGCATACCATTTGCACTAGCAGTATTTCCAGTTCTTTCAATGGCAGTTGCCGAAAAAAATAAAGATAAATTTATTAAAAATCTAACTAATACCATGCGACAGATACTCTTTTTGGTTATCCCTATTTCTATTATTTTTTTATTATTACGTGCTCAAATTGTTCGAGTTATTTTGGGTAGTGGACAATTTGGTTGGGAAGCGACTGTAAATACTATGGATGCCTTGGCTTTTTTCTCTTTGAGTTTATTTGCTCAATCTTTAATTCCATTACTCGGTCGAGCTTTCTATGCCATGGAAAATACTAAAACGCCATTTGTAATTGCTATTATTTCAGAACTAATCACTATAATTGCTGCCCTTATATTTAAAGATATGTTAGGAGTAGCTGGACTAGCGCTCGCCTTTTCTATCGGAGTAATAGTTAACTTTACAATGCTGGCTGTATCATTAAGAAATATAACCAAAAACCTAGACGAACAACTAATCTTTTCTTCTCTTTGGAAAATTTCTATTGCCTCTCTTTGTATGGCGCTAGTAATTCAATTTTCTAAATATCCAATTGTAAAAATTGTAAATGAAGAAAAATTTTGGGGTATATTTTTACAAGGTTTTATAGCTGGCACACTTGGTCTTGTGACTTATGGGTTAGTATGTTATATTCTAAAGCTACCGGAGTTTATACAATTTAAAAACAGTTTTCAACGACGATGGCTCAAAGTTAGAGGAATAGCAGTAGAAGAAAATATTGGACTTTAATTATATTAATTTATCATTATTAGGTCTGTCATCCCAGCGAAGGCTGGGATCCAAATCAATTAAAAGACTAACCTGGATCCCCGCCTTCGCGGGGATGACAGAATGAGCTTTTGCTAAAATGATAAATAACTGTAATTATAAAATAATCTATAATAAGGGTATTAAGTTACAAATTATGAACGAAAACATTAGAAATTTCTGCATTATCGCCCACATTGATCACGGTAAATCTACTTTGGCTGATCGTTTTTTGGAATTAACTAACACAGTGGAAAAAAGAAATGTTACCAAACAAATGTTAGACTCAATGGATCTAGAGCAAGAAAGAGGAATAACAATTAAACTTGCCCCAGTTAGAATGAATTACTCTGTAAATTCTAATGATTATATTCTGAATTTGATCGATACCCCCGGTCATGTAGATTTCAATTATGAAGTTTCTCGCTCCCTAGCAGCTGTAGAAGGAGCCCTTTTATTAGTTGATGCTACTCAAGGAGTCCAAGCTCAAACCATCGGCAACCTTTATCTCGCTATTGAACAAAACTTGAAAATTATACCTGTTATCAACAAAATAGACATGCCTAGCGCTAATATAGAAAAAACTATTGAAGAAATTATTCATCTGGTTGGTTGCAAAAAAGAAGAAATACTATTAACCTCCGCCAAAACCGGAGAAGGAATAGAAAAAGTATTACAAGCTGTAATAGATCGTGTTCCCCCACCTCAAGATAATTCTGACAAAACAACTCGAGCTTTAATATTTGATTCCCAATATGATGATTATCGCGGAGTGATTGCTTCTATTAGAATTACCGACGGAGAATTAAAAAAAGGAGATAAAATAATTTTTTTAGGGACTAGTACAAACGCCGAGGTTTTAGAAGTTGGCTGTTATGTTCCAAAATTTAAACCAACACCAAAAATAGAAAACGGACAAATCGGTTATTTAGTTACTGGTCTAAAAAATTTAAAAGAATGTCGAGTTGGTGATACAGTTGCTCTGCAAAATTCTGAAGCTAGTCAATTACCTGGCTACAAAGAAGTTAAACCGATGGTTTACGCAGGAATTTTTCCCAAAGAAGGTAGTGAATATGAATCACTGCGTGATGCGATTGATAAATTAAAATTAAGTGATTCATCATTAATTTATGAACCAGAAAGTTCGATTGCGCTTGGTTTTGGATTTCGTTGTGGATTTTTGGGATTATTACATCTAGATATATTTCAAGAAAGACTACAACGCGAACACGATCTAGAAATTATTATTACTGTTCCTAGTGTAGCTTACAAGCTAACTACAACCAACGATCAAACAAATGTTATTCATAGTCCGCAAGAATTGCCAGATCAAAGTAAAATAAAACACATATCAGAACCATGGATGGATTTGGATATTATTACTCCCAAAGAATATATAGGTAATGTAATGTCACTCGTAGCCGATAAAAAAGGTAGATACTTAAATACAGAATATTTAAGTGCTGGTAATGATCAAAGAGCAATTTTACATTACAAAATACCACTTAGTTCGCTCATAACAGATTTTTATGATAAACTAAAGACAGTTACTTCTGGTTTTGCATCGATGAATTATGAATTTTGTGGTTATGAGTCAACTGAAGTAGTGAAACTAGATATTATGGTAGCTGAAGAAGTAGTTGAATCATTATCCACACTAGTTTGGAAGGATGATGCCTTTAAGGTGGGTAAAAAAATTGTAGAAACTCTAAAAGATACTTTGCCACGACAACAGTTCGCTTTAAAAATACAGGCAGCAGTTGGTGGTAAAGTAGTAGCTGGAGAAAGAATATCTGCCATGCGTAAAGATGTAACCGCTAAACTGTATGGTGGGGATGTAACTCGCAAAAGAAAATTATTAGAAAAACAGAAAAAAGGAAAGAAAAGAATGATGAGTATGGGAAAAGGAAAGGTTGATATCCCAAATAGTGCTTATATGGCGGTACTTAAACGATAATTAGTCTGTCATTCCTGCGAAGGCAGGAATCCAGGTTAACATAATTAAAAACCATTATTCTAATCTATATAATCTGTAAACGATAATCTGTGTAATCTATTATTTTAATCTGTGTAATCTGTGTTTATGAAACCAAAAACAGCTAAAAACTTGTGGATTTTTATTTCACTCTTTGCTATCATCGCATTGGTATTTATGAGTATGGCTCCATTATTTTACTAATAACTTAAGGGGGAATTTATGAAGTTATTAAGACGTTACCAATTAGATATTATTTTCTTGTTTTTTGCTCTATTAGTATTAACAGGAATTACTTTTTATACTTTAAAACAGTTTGGCGCTGATCCGCATGATTATGAATGGATTGCGATTGGTCCATTAATTATATTTTACATTGCTCATCTAATATCAATTAGAAATAAAATCAGTATTAAAGATAGACGAAGAATAACCGGGGCTAGTTTAACTTATTGGCTACTACTAGGAATAACAATCATTATCGGTTATCAATCTCCAATTTCAGCTAGTGATTATTGGTCTATAAATTTATTCTTTTTAGTGTTTACTCTGCTTCTAGCCGATTCATACTGGGATTTTAGAAAAATAAGTATTAGAAAATTAGCTATTAATAAAAAACATTTAGAAAAGGTGTAGACAAATGTAAATCTGTCATCACTATAAATATTAACTAGTTTAATGATAATTTAACTATAGTCGTTTCACTCTCATGATATCGCCGAGGTTGTCATTCCGACCGAGCTCGCGCGAGTGGAGGAATCCCTTCGTCATTAAAATATGAAAGAGTATAATTTCTATGTATATATCCTTGCCAGTAAAAGTGGTACTTTATATATAGGAATAACTAATAATCTAGAACGTAGAATATCAGAACATAAACAAAAATTAATTGAAGGTTTTACAAAAAAATATGAATGTAATAAATTAATATATTATGAATACTTTACGGATGTAAATACAGCCATAGACCGAGAAAAACAATTAAAGAAATGGAATAGAAAAAAGAAAGAAGATTTAATTAAAACTATTAATCCAAAGTGGGAAGATTTGAGTAAAGACTGGAGCTAAAATATTATTAACAACTGAGGGATCCCTCCACTCGCGCGAGCTCGGTCGGGATGACAGACCACCTGATTGAAACAATTTTAAAGGGATCCCTCCACTCGCGCGAGCTCGGTCGGGATGACAAAAAACCTAATTAAAAAACCCTTGTCTTCCGTCTCTTCGGCGGACAGGTCTGTCGGGATGACAGACTAAATACAAATTACAAATAAACACAGACAAACAAATTATGTATAAATGGAACGTTTTACCTGATGCACCAAAGGATTTTTATAGTAAACATCCCGAATTACCACCTATTATAACTCGTTTACTTTGGAACAGGAATTTAAAAGAACAAAAATTAATCGATGAATTTCTCAACCCAGATTATGGTCAAGATATCCATGATCCTTTTTTGTTTAAAGATATGGCCAAAGCTGTTAAAATTATTTTTAAAGCCTTGGAAGAAAAAAAGAAAATTGTTGTTCATGGAGATTATGATGCTGATGGAGTTTGTTCGTCAGCTATATTAGTAAAAACACTAATGGCCCTCGGAGCAGAAGATGTTAGTTTGGACAAAAAAGCCAAAAATAAAAATTCTGCTACGGTTGATGTTTTTATCCCCCATCGTGAAATTGATGGTTATGGATTAAATCTCAAGACTATTAAACAATTCAAAAAACAAAAGATTGATTTGATTATTACTTGTGATTGTGGCGTAAGTAATATAGAAGAAATTAAGCAGGCCAAAGAAAATGGCATACAAGTAATTATTACTGATCATCACTCTCCTTCAGCAGAAACTCCAATTGCCGATGCTATAATCCATCCTCAAATGCCCGATGAACCGTATCCAGACAAAGGATTATGCGGAGCTGGAGTAGCTTTTAAATTGGCTCAAGGATTATTAATAGAACATAAAAAAAATAATGAAAAACTAAATAACGATCAACTACACGAAAGTTTTGAAAAATGGATGTTAGATTTAGTAGCTCTAGCTAGTATTGGTGATATGGTGCCTTTGTTGGGTGAATCAAGAACTCTAGTTAAATATGGTCTAATAGTTTTAAATAAAACTAATAATCTTGGTTTACAAAAATTATTTCAAATTACTGGAATAACAGATGAAGATGGAAGTATAAAAAGAGAGATAAATTCTCACAGTGTTGGCTTTCAAATTGTCCCTCGTTTAAATGCCGCTGGCAGAATGGATCACGCTAATACCGCCTATGCTTTGCTTATAAGTGAAAAAGAAAAAGAAGCTAGTAAATTAGCTAAGCAATTAAATAAAAATAATCAGGATAGACAAAAATTAACTGAAAAAATTGTAAAAAAAGCCAAAGAGCAGATAGAAAAAAATCAGAAAGATAAGTATATGTTATTTGCTTCTAGCAAAGGCTGGTCAACTGGAATATTAGGACTAGTAGCAGGAAGATTAAAAGAACAGTATTACAAACCAGTGATTATAATGGGAATAAATAAAGGTGAAGTAACCGGTTCTGGGCGTAGTATTGCGGAATTAAATTTAATTGAAGCCTTGCGAGAAATACCAGAATATTTTGAAAAATTTGGTGGGCATCCCCAAGCTTGTGGCCTATCACTAAAGAATCCAAAACAGATTGAAGAATTCCAAGAAAAATTAAATGAGTTAGTAAAACAAAAGATTGGTAATCTGGAACTATCTCCACAAATTCAAATAGATTCTGAAGTAACTTTGGAAGAAGTGGACTGGAAACTATATGATTTATTACAAAAATTTTCACCATTTGGTCAACGCAATGAAGAACCAAAATATCTGGCCAAAGGTTTAATAGTTACAGATATCCAACCAGTTGGACAAGATGGCAAACATTTACGACTAATGGTTAAACACAATTCTCATGTAGTCCGAAAGACAATCGGTTTTGGTCTGGGAGATTGTAATCGTCATCCAGATGATTGGAAAAATAATTTAAATGTTGGAGATAAAATTGATATGGTGTTTGCCATTGGAGTTAACGAATGGAATGGTAATCGAGAGCTACAATTAACGGTGGAAGACATACGATTAACTAAAAAATAATAGGTGATAAATACTTGTATTAAGCAAGTATTTATTATTTATATTCTACTACTATTAATCAATATACGATTAGCTATATTATTAAAGTGCATAAGTAACAATTGTCTTTGTTGTAACAAACAATGTTTATCTACTTCGACCGGATTTCTCAATAAATTTGAAATTGATCCTTTTAATTGTTCCGTATTATTTGAATTAAAATATGATAAACGAATGTTTCTTTCAACATTGATGCCAACTGACCTTAAGAGTTGATCTTTGCGTGAAGTTTGTTCTACTTCCACATCAATAGAAATGAATGGAATGTCTTGGACAATAGCCGCGATAGTACCATGAAATGTATCATTAATAGATAAAGAAAAATTATTTATTAAAGCAAAAGAATCAAGCGGATCTAAATATTCTTCTATATAATTGAATTTGTTGCCAAATTCTTTTTTTATTTTTGATACTGTTTCCAAGTTATTATATTGCCGACTAAAAGGATAAACTAAAACGTTATACTGATCTAAGTTAGTCTGTTTAAGCCAATTAATAAAATCATTGGATATTTTCGAACGAATTGAAATTCCTAGAATCGGTTTTGAACTGGAAATAGAATAAAAATTATATGATTGTAAATCTTTTTTTGTTAATAATAACACAGGATCCGGTATATACCGAATAGATCTAAATCCCATATTTTCAAGTCTTTTCATAATAGATGGTGTGCGTACAGATATATAGTCAGCCCTACTAATAGCATTGGCAAATTTAAGATATTGCCCTTTGATATTATTATCGTTATAAAAAGTATGGATACAATTAAAATAAACATTGGGACGAGCAAGTTTAAGAAATGATTTAGATTGCAGAAAAAAAATCGGATTATCTTCTATAACATCATCGCCTCCCCAAATAATATCACCGCCCATTACTAAATGATCATAATTAATCAATACTGTATTTAAAATATCTAGTTGATGAAAACGTGAAAAAAAATTAAGTTTTAATCCGTGTTTCATTACCATTTGTAAACCAATAAAATCGTTTTTATTATCTATAGCAAAAACATCAATTTCTGCCTGAGGCAATCGTTTTTTTAATTCTAAAAAGGTAATAAAACCAACTAAAAAACATCCGGGATTAAATTCCTGCCACATACCACCATACATGCCAACTAAGGCTATTTTAATTTTTCTCATATGAAATAATTAATAAATAAAAAAACCGCTACAGCGGGATTATTTAAATAGTTTTCACTAACAAACAAATTAAAATTAAGACCCCGCGTTTAAATACGGCTTCTTTAATTTTAGTATATTTATTCTAAAGTATCTAATCATATATAAAAACTATAACATTATACCAAAAAAAGTCAATGATTTTTTAATTTTAAAACAAACAAACACTCTCATCTAAATTTAAACGAAAGTGTTTTTTAACTTACAGTCTACAACTTACAGTTTAAAGCTTATGGCTTACGACTTTGTAAAGCTGCTTTAATCAACCCCATAAATAATGGATGTGGGCTTAGTGGGCGAGATTTAAGTTCGGGATGAAATTGAGTTCCTATAAAAAATGGGTGATCTTTTAATTCAATTATTTCTACTAAATCAGACTTTTCATTTACACCAGCAATATGCATACCAGCTTTTTCTAATCTATCTTTATATTCATTATTAAATTCAAAACGATGTCTGTGTCTTTCGGATATTTTATTAGTTTTATATAACTTACTTACCTTTGTTCCTTTTTTCAAAGTACAATCATAAGCACCCAAACGCAACGTACCACCAATTTTACCTGCCTTTTTATTTTTTTCTTGATTTTCATTAATATCAATTATTAAATCTGGGCTCTTTTTATCAAATTCAATAGTGTGTGCCTGGTTTAATCCCAAAACATTACGAGCAAATTCTACAGTAGCCAATTGCATTCCATAACAAAGTCCTAAATATGGAATCTTATTTTCTCTAGCATATTGAATTGCTTTGATAATTCCTTCTACGCCACGAGTTCCAAAGCCACCCGGAACTATCACAGCATCATACTTACTAAGTTCTTTTATTTTTTTACTATTTTTTTCATAAGTTTCTGAATCAATCCAGGTCATATTTGCTTTGGCCCCATTGTAAGCACAAGCATGTTTAACTGCTTCAATTACAGAAATATATGAATCGGCTAAGGTAAAGTCCCCAGTACCAAAATATTTACCAACTACTGCTATATTTACAGGCTTAGACCCTTTTTTCATCTTTTTTACAAAATTATCCCACTTCTTAGACGGAACTATATTTTTATTCTTCAATTTTAGTCGTTTAGACAAAAGTTTAAATAAATCTGTTTTTTCAAATACTGACGGTATATCATAAATACTTTCCACATCAGGCGCAGAAATGACGTGTTCTTTGGATCTTAACCAACAAAAGAATGCTAGTTTTTCTCGACGAGGCTTATCTAAATCATATTGTCCTCTAGCAACAATGAAGTCAGCCTGTATGCCAGCATTATTTAATGTTCGTGCAGCTTGTTGAGTTGGTTTTGTTTTCATTTCTCCTAAATGACTTGGGACAGGCATATAACTAACTAAAATAAATGCTACATCATCTGGAGCATCTAGTCCCATCATTCTAGCTGCTTCCAAAAATAAGATACTCTCGTATTCACCAACTGTACCACCAACTTCCACTACCATAATATCGGCTTTAGCCTTACTGGCGGCCTCTTTAATACGACTAACAATTTCCAGGGGAATATGAGGAACTACTTGTACACAGTGACCTTTGTAAAACATTGAACGCTCTTTTTCTATAACTGATTGATAAACCCGACCAGTAGTCATGTAATTAATAGAATAAATATTAGTATCCAAAAATCTCTCATAGTTACCAATATCTTGATCGGTCTCATCACCATCTTCGGTTACAAATGTTTCTCCATGCTCGATTGGATTCATGGTACCAGCGTCAATATTAATATATGGATCAACTTTTACAGCCGATACATTATATCCACGATTTTTAAACATACGACCGATAGAAGCCGTTGTGACACCCTTTCCCACTCCACTCATAACTCCTCCAATAACAAAAATGTATTTCGTTTTCATAGATTAATTTGATGATTATTATTTATTAATAAATGTAATTATACCACATTTAACACAATCAAAAAACCCGACAGTTAGTCGGGAATTTTATTTAGCTATTACTATTAGTCGAATGTCTGATTCAAGTCCATGTTTCAGCTTGATTTTTATTTCGTACTCCCCTACTTCTTTAATCGGTTGCATCTCAATTTGTTTTGAATTGACTATAAAACCTTTCTTTTTTAACTCTAATACTATTTTCTGAGGATTGACGGCTGCATATAAAGAACCAGCAGGACTAACCTTTTCTTTGATTTCTAATTCATATCCATCTAATTTTTCAGCTATTTGTTGTTGATTTTTCAAATCACTTTCTTCATTCTTCTTTTTCTTGGTTTGTTGTGCTTTAACTTGATGAATAGCATCTCCAGAAGCTGGAACTGCTAAATTATGGGTAAATAAATAATTACGGGCGTATCCATCGGAAACTTCCTTTATTTCATCCATTTTACCTAATTTTAGGATATCTTTTAATAAAACGACTTTCATATATCTCTTCTATTGCTTTATTTATAACTTTAACGTATATTATACAACAATATTAATTATAGTCAAACTTATCAAAATAAGCAAGAGGGTTATCACCAAATACGCTTTTGCCAGCGAAATATATGAAAAAAGAAGACAAACCATTTAAATCTGGATTTATTACCCTATTTGGTCGATCCAATGTTGGAAAGTCCACTTTGATGAATACATTAGTTGGAACCAAATTAGCAGCAGTAACCAATAAACCACAAACTACCAGAACTTTAATTCATGGTGTATTGAATGATCCTCGCGGTCAAGCAGTTTTTGTTGATACACCAGGTATATTAAAAGGCAAAAAGGCAGTTATGTCCGGCAAGATGTTAAAACGGGCTAGAGAGGCTGTACAAGATATAGATATTTTGATTTATGTAGTAGATCCTACCAAATCATTTGCTGAAGAAGAAAGATTTATTCTATCATTAATTAGAAAAGTAGACATACCAAAAATATTAGTTCTAAATAAATCTGATTTAGATGAAAAAGAAAAGAAGTATTTGGATGATTATAAAGATTTAGCTAACGAATTTAATGTTGTTTGTGAACTTTCTGCCTTGTACGATAAACATATTGGACCATTAAAGGATAAAATATTTTTATTGCTACCCGAAGGCGAAGCTACCTACCCATTAAACCAAATTACTAACCTGAATGAAAAAGAATGGTTATCCGAAATTATTAGAGAAAAAGTGTTTTACACCTTGCGTCAAGAAGTACCATATTCTACCCATGTAGAAGTTCAAGATATAGAACAAAAACCAGATATAATTGTTATCAAAGCAACTATATTTACCACTGACAGTCATTACAAAAAAATGATTATTGGTAAAAATGGTCAAACTGTTAAACGAATCGGATCCAAAGCTCGTCAAGAATTAGAGATTGCTTTAAATACAAAAATTTATTTAGAACTGGAAGTTGAAACAGATAAGCATTGGGAGAAACGAATATAATACCAGCTATAAGTCATAAGTAAAAAAAGATACATTAATTAATGTATCTTTTTTAAATTTTACAACCAATATTACCATTTAAAGCTACTGCTACTAAATAATTTCAAAGCATAATCAATCATCACATCTTCGCCTACTTTTTCCTTATCCCATTCTTCCTTAATTTCTATATCCGGTTTGATGCCCAGATGATTAATATTAGTTCCTTTGGGAGTAAACCACTCGGCTATAGTCAATTTAAGAGCTGATCCATCAGGCAAAACTTCAAAATCTTGAACTGAACCTTTACCAAAAGTTTGTTCCCCTATTACAACTGCTTTATTATAATCTTGCAATGCACCAGCTACAATTTCCGAAGCCGAAGCTGATCCACGATTAACTAGAACAACTGTTTTTAAATTTCCTAAATCAACTGGTCCTACACTCTTTAGATCCGTACCAGAAACATTACGTCCTTTTTGACTTACGACAACATCTCCTCTAGTTATCCAATGACCCAAAACATCAACTGCTGATTGTAAATAGCCCCCTGGATTACTGCGTAAATCTAGTATCATACCTTTGGCACCATCAGCTTGTAATTTTTTAACGTACTTAACAAAATCACCTTTAGTATCTTCATTAAATTGCATTATTCGTAAATAGGCAATTTTATTATCTTTCATAGAATACAGTACTGCTGGGATATTTATCTTTGCTCGAGTTATTTTTATATCTTTAGATTCATCCCAACCTTCACGAACTACTTTTAGAGTAACTTCAGTGTTAGCTGTTCCACGAATCATACTAACAGCAGTATTAATTCCCATGCCAAAAGTACTAGTTCCATTAATAGCTATAATATAATCACCAGGACGCAATCCAGCTTTCTCGGCAGGAGAATTAGGTAATGGAGCAACAACCACTAATTGTTTTTCTTTTACTCCAATTTCACTGCCAATCCCTTCAAACTCACCTGATAAATCTTTGGCAAATGCATAAGCCTCTTGGGGAGGAAAATAAACAGAATAAGGATCATTTAATGAATTTACTAGCCCCGACACTGCTCCATAAAACATGTTCACTTCAGTTGTTGATGTAACAAATTTTTTACTAATTTTATCCCAAACATCCCAAAATTGTTTAAAATCAACACTATTTGATTTATTCAAAGTCCGATTCAAATTTATTACTTTACTAATTTCTACACTGCCTGTGTCATTAGTAACTTGGTTCTTTACATTCCAATATTTACCAACTAATAATCCGCTACCAAAAAAGATAACCGCTATAATTATAGTAATGTATACTACTACGTATTTCTTTGCCCTTTGTACTGTAGGATTCATAAGTTTATTTTATTAATTTTATATCTGCCCCCACTTTATTTAAAGTTTCATATAGATTTTCATAACCTCTGTCAATCATATAGGTATTATGTAAAATTGATTTACCTTTGGCAGCTAACATGGCAATTAAAACACCCACGGCTGGACGAAGGGCTGGCGGAGAAACAAACTCATTTGTAACTTCATTTGGTCTTAATTTTGTTTTTCCTTCAACCCACACACGATGTGGATCAAGCATAGTTACACTAGCTCCTAATTTTTGTAATTCTAGATAGTAAATAGAACGATTTTCATAGGCCCAATCATGAACCAGTGTTCTACCTACTGCTTGTGTTAAAATTGGTACAAACAATGGTAGATTATCTACATTCAAACCAGGAAATGGACGTCCGTAGATCTTATCTGGCAGAGCTTTTAATTTACTTGGAATTACAGTAATGTCAGCTATATCAAAATATCCATTTTTTGATTTTCTCTTATTTTTAATTAATAATTTTTGTCCCATTACCTCTAATTTACATATCTCTAATTCCAAAAAATCCATTGGACAATTTTTTATTGTTATTTTTGATCCGGTTGTAATTCCTACCGACAAAAAAGTCATAGCAACAATCGGATCAGGCATTATAGGGTATTTCGATACAGGATTTAATTTATTAACGCCGGTAATTTTCAAAGTAGTAGTCCCTATACCTTCAATTTTTGCTCCTGCTTTTTGTAAAAAATAACAAAGGTCTTGAACCATGTAATTGGCTGATGCCATTTTAATAACAGTTTTTCCTTTGGCAAGTACAGCTACCATAACTACATTTTCTGTAGCAATATCTCCCGATTCATACATTGTTATTTCATTTCCTTTTAAGTCCTTGCTTTCAACTTCATAATAATTTGCTGTTGACTTAATTTTTACACCCAATTTTTCTAAAGCATACATGTGGGGCCGTACCGTTCTCTCGCCTAAATTACAACCACCCGACTTATCTATCCTATACTTCTTAACTCTATGAGATAATGCCCCCCATAAAAATAATGACGAACGCATCATTGAGGCTGCTTTTTTATCTATCTTATCAAAATTAATTTTACCAGAAGCATCAATAGCCAAGTTTCTCCCTTCTCTTTTTATTTTTACACCTATACTAGTTAATAGCTCTACCATTCGGTTTATTTCTTCTATTTGAGGTACATCAACTAAAGTTGTCTTCCCTTTTATCAATACACAAGAACACAAAATGGCTAATGCGGAATTTTTGGCTGATTGATTATTGATTGTACCATTTAATTTCTTACCACCGTTTATTACTAAATGACTCATAGTTATTGACTGTTTACTAATTACCTATTAACTGCTATTATATTACAAATTAGAACTATTTACAATACTATATATTTTATTACTAAATACTAATGACTAAGGACTAATTACTCGACTTATGGAATACCCAGGGGCCAAATTTACCAAAAAATACCGATCAGCATTATTAGTAGTATTTGTTACTGCTTTTTTTATATTAGCACCTATTATGATTATTTATGCTATGGGTTATCGTTATGATAAAGATAGTAATCAAATAATTGGACGAGGTGCCCTTAGTGTAGATATAAATCCAAATACAGGTAACGTGTATTTAAATGATATAAAATTGAAAAAAAATATTTTTAATAAAAAAGTAGAAATAAAAAATATCGTTCCCAAAAAATATACTTTGACCATTGAAACTGACGGATATTATAATTGGAAAAAAGAAATAGAAATCAAAGGAAATAAGACTGTTTACATAAAAGAAATTAACTTAATTAAAAAAAATACTGCCTCAGTTATAATTGATCAAGATATTGAAAACTTTTATTTATCTTATGATAAAAATTATATTGCTTACGTCTCCAAAATAAATAATAAAAAAACATTGTATTTGTGGGATAAAGTAAAAAATCAAAGTAGTAAAATAAAAGACATTGAAGATACTGTTTATGATATTAAATGGGCCACAACTAATAATTGTGCCTATTATAGTACTCAAAATAAACCGATTGAAATTTTTTGCATTGACGGAACCGAGATTAAAAAAACTCAAATTAATAGTAATTTACAGAAAATAGATAAATTACAGTGGAAGAATAATAATAATGACCCTGAAATTTATTATGAAACAAACAAAACAATATATTCACTTAATCCATTAACTAACCAAACTCAAAAAATAACCACTTCTAGTTATATGGATTGGTTTTTTGATGGTAGTCAATTGTGGACTTTACAATTTGTTTCTTCTACATTTGATATAGAGATAATAAAAGATACATTGGGTTTTAAAAGCAAATTTAAAACCATAAAACCAGTGGGATCTATACCAGAATCAGATATAGAAGCCAAACAAAGATATTCAATTATTATTGCTCAAAATAATAATATACTCCTAAAAGACTCTCGGGCTGATAAAATGATAATCGTAAACAAAGATAAAGAATTTATTTTATCTGGGGACAAATTCTTATTATCTTCCCATAATGATTGGTGGATAATTTGGAATACATTTGAAATGTGGACTTATATAGAAAACAATGAACCGGAACTACAAATTAGATCTGGAGAAAATCTAAAACAAGTATATCCAATGGATGAATATAATGCGCTGTCTCTAATATGGGACAAAAAAACTACTTATCTATATCCATACTATTTGGTAGAAGGAAATTTATTAGATTTTTCTTTAGTAAAAGCAGAATCAGATCCTAATGAGCGAACCGTATTTTTTACCAAAAAAGATCAAAAGGGACTATGGCAACTCCATTATTAATAATATAACAATATGCATGTACAAATTTACACCGACGGCGGAGCTAGAGGAAATCCGGGTCCATCAGCTACTGGAATTATTATCAAAGATAAAAATGGTAAATTACTAGCTGAATATGGTGAATACTTGGGTAAACAAACTAATAATTTTGCTGAATATTCTGCAATTATATCAGCTTTAAAAAAAGCAAAAAATTTAGGAGCAAACACTGCTGATTGTTTCTTGGATAGTAAACTAGTAGTAGAACAACTAAAAGGAAAATGGAAAGTAAAAGAACCAACTTTGCAAAAACTTTTTATCCAGGCTTATAATGCTTCCACTCAATTTAAAAAAGTGACTTACAAGCATATTTATCGAGAGAAAAATAAGGAAGCTGATAGTTGGGTAAATAAAGTACTTAATCAACAATAATATAAACAGTACAATCCACGATTCACTTAACACAATTCAAATTATAGTTCATAATTTACTCAAAAAAAAATTCAGTCTTTTTTCAAGACTGGGTTTTATATTGAACTCAATTCTATAATTCCCCGGCTAATTCTTCTAATAATTTTTTAGCTTTGTTGTTAACTTTTTTTGGTACTTTAATTTTAACTTGTACATAATGATCGCCACGTCCAGAACGATTTAAATAATGCATACCTCGCCCACGCAAACGAATTAATTGACCAGATTCAGTTCCTCCCGGCACAACTACTTTAACTTTTTCTTCTAATGTCTCTACTTCAATTTTATCTCCTAAAACTGCTTGCACAAAACTAATTTCTGATTCGGTATAAACATCTGCACCTCGACGATCAAAACCTTTTAGTGATTTTACGTGGACTCGTACATACAAATCACCGGTGATGCCATTATATCGTGCTGCTTCACCTTTGCCAGATAATTTAATTGCCTGCCCATCTTCAATTCCAGCTGGAATTTTCATTTTTGTTTCTTCTGATTTTGATAAAATTCCATCTCCTCCGCAATGTTTGCACTGTTTAGATGGTATTTTTCCTCGTCCATGACAATGTGGACAAGTAGAAACTGTTTGCACAGCCCCTAAAAAAGTTCTTTGAGTTTGAACAACTTGACCTTGCCCGTTACACGTTCCACAATCCTTATTATTACTACCAGGCTCTCCACCACTACCATGACAAACATCGCAAGTTGATTGTTTTCTTAAATTAACTTTTTTATCTACTCCAAAAGCAGCTTCCTTAAATTCTATTTCTACATCTACTTGAATATCGTTTCCCCTTTCTTGTCTACTTCCACCTTGGTTTCTTCTACCACCACCAAATAAGTCACCAAAAATATCACCTAAATCAATACCACCCCCACCAAAACCGCCAGCTCCACCACTACGAGCAGAATTCATAAAGTCTTCCCAGCCCATTCCCCCACCAAATCCACCTTGGGATTCAAAATCGGAACCAAATTGATCGTAGCGTTGGCGCTTATCTTTATCACCCAAAACTTGATAAGCTTCATTGAGCTCTTTAAATTTGGCTTCATCACCACCTTTATCAGGATGATGTTTCATGGCCAACTTTCTAAAAGCTTTTTTTAATTCATCTTGGGTAGCGTCTTTGCCTACACCAAGAATTTTGTAATAATCTTTTGACATAATTCGTATAACTTTTAACTTGTAACCCAATACTTATAACTTAATAGCGATTTAAAAATATAATGCTTAATTATCTTTTATCAGCTTTAGGTATTTCTGATTCTGTTTTTATTTTCTTTAATTCTTCATTGTATATTTTAACTAATTCTGGGGAAAATTCTCTAACTTTAGAATCTTCTTCTCCGTGCCATTCAATGTTGTGTTTGAACTCATCACGTATAGATTCTCTCAAATCATTTAAAAATTCTTCAGTTAAATTATCAACCAACTCATATAATGGTGATTCTTCTGAACAAAAATTACAACGACTACATATACTATGAGATACTCCATCAATCTTGCTGTCTTGTTCAACAAGTTTGTGTCTATTACAGATCATGCAATAAATTTTATTCAACATACTTTTATATTTTTAAATAAATTATATTTTAGCCCCGAGTCATTCGGGGCTAATTATAATCTACTTATTCTTTTTTGTCATCTTTCTCATCAACCACTTCCCCTTCAATTGGTCCATCATCTTTTTTTTCACCGCTATTAGTATCATTCGTGGCGTTAGCATTTGTGTCATCCTTATTTTCCTTTTTTGCATTGTCTGCTTTTGCTTGTTCTTGTTGATACATCTTCATGCCAACTGCTTGAGCGGCAGTAGATAATTCTTCACTGGCTTTTTTAATAGCTTCCAAATCATCTTTGTCTTTAAGCTCTTTTAATTTTGCCAACGAATCATTTACTTTTTTCTTATCTTCATCGGTTACATCAATTTTCTTTTCTTCCACATCTTTCATCATCTTTTCTGTAGTGTAAATCATAGTATCAGCCGTATTTTTTACTTCAATACTCTCTTTTTTTATTTTATCAGCATCAGCATTGGCCTCGGCATCTTTTTTCATTTTTTCTATTTCTTCATCAGTTAATCCTGAACTAGCTTCAATTTTAATTGATTGTTCTTTTTTAGTAGCTTTATCAACTGCTTTAACATTTAAAATTCCATTAGCATCGATATCAAAACTAACTTCGATCTGTGGAACACCTCGTGGTGCTGGAGGAACGCCATCCAAGATAAATCTACCTAGAGTTTTATTGTCCACTGCCATTGATCTTTCACCTTGCAGTACGTGTATTTCTACACTTGGCTGATTATCAGCCGCGGTAGAAAACACTTGCGACTTACTAGCTGGGATGGTGGTATTGCGTTCAATTAATGGTGTCATTACACTACCCATAGTTTCAATTCCCAAAGAAAGTGGTGTAACATCAAGTAATAAAACGTCTTTTACATCGCCTTTCAAAACTCCACCCTGAACAGCTGCTCCCATAGCTACCACCTCATCTGGATTAACTGTAATGTTTGGTTTTTTGCCAAAAAACTCTTCTACTTTTTTTAGAACTAATGGCATACGAGTCATACCGCCAACCATAACTATTTCGTCTAAATCACTAGCTTTTAATTTAGAATCTTCCAAAGCTTTTTTAACTGGCTCCATAGTCTTATCAACTAATTCACCAACTAATTCTTCTAATTTGGAGCGACTTAATTTTATTACTAAATGTTTTGGACCATTCGCATCAGAAGTGATAAACGGTTGATTAATCTCTGTTTCTTGTGAAGTCGATAATTCAATCTTGGCTTTTTCGGCAGCTTCTTTAATACGTTGCAAAGATAATGGATCTTTGCTCAAATCAACTCCTTGATCTTTTTTAAATTCATCAATTATCCATTGAATTAATACTTGATCAAAATCATCACCACCTAAATGAGTATCACCGTTAGTAGAAAGTACCTGAACTGTATCGGCGTCAACTTCCAAAATTGAAATATCAAAAGTTCCACCGCCTAAATCATACACGGCAATTTTTTGGTCTTTCTTTTTATCGAAACCATAAGCCAATGCTGCCGCAGTTGGCTCATTAATAATACGCAATACATTTAATCCAGCAATTTCACCAGCAGTCTTGGTAGCTTGGCGTTGAGAATCATCAAAGTAAGCTGGTACAGTGATAACTGCATCAGTTATTTTTTCACCAGTTTTTTCTTCAGCATCAGTTTTTAATTTCTGTAAAACCATGGCCGAAATTTCTTGTGGATTATAGTCCTTATCCCCCATCTTAATTTTAATTCTATCTCCATCAGCCTTCATAGCAAATGGTAAATGTTTTTGACTCTCTTGTACTTCCTGATCATTAAAACGACGACCAATCAAACGCTTGATTGAATACAAAGTGTTTTGTGGATTGGTTACTGCTTGACGCTTAGCTATTTGACCAGCTAAACGCTCGCCAGTTTTGGAAATAGCTACCATTGAAGGAGTAGTTCTATTTCCCTCTTTATTTTCCAATACTTTTGGCTGACCACCTTCGATGATAGCCATACATGAATTAGTTGTTCCCAAGTCGATTCCTAATACTTTACTCATAATTTTATATCTTTTTAACTGTTATTCCCTCAATACACATCGGGGGAATTCAGAATTTTAATTATTTATTTTTATTAATTACTTTTATGTTTATTTTTTTACTTTTTGTTTGGGTAGCTTTTGGACAAGTTATTTTTAAAACTCCATCTTCAAATTCTGCTTTTACTTTATCTTCTACAACAGCTGTTGGTAAGGCAACTTGACGAAAGAACGAACCACTGCGAATTTCTTTACGATAATAATTTTTTTCATCTATTTCGTGTTCTTTATTATTTTCACCAGAAATAGTTAACACGCTTTTTTCTACATTTACTTTAACGTTTTCTGGCTTTATCCCAGCCAGTGGAGCCTCTATCACTACCGATTTATCAGTTTCGTAAACATCCATAGCTGGAACAAAATTTTTCATGTTTTGACTGGACACTGACGGCATGTTGGACATCATATCATCCATCATATCATCTAATAAACCCCAGCCTGGTTTATATGGTACTAAACGCATATATTTATTTAATTATTATTTAACCACTACTACTCGAGCAGCTTTTAAAATTTTATCTTTTATTTTATAACCGGTACTAATTTCTTTGATAATCTCTCCACTTTCTTTGTTTGCTATTGTTTCTTCGCTTATAGCCTCGTGCAAAGAAGGATTAAATTGCTCACCAACAGTTTTTATTTCTTCAATACCATGATTATCTAATATATCTCGAAATTGTTTCAAAACATGTTTCACTCCTGTCACCCAGGGACTAGTATCTTTTTGAACTTCATCATTGTTTATAGACATTTTTAAATGTTCATAGACCGGTAAAAATTCATCCAAAATCCGTAATTCACTATATTTCGCCCATTCTGATTTTTTAGTATCTATTTCTGTCTGCAAATTTTTGTAATCAGCCAAAGCTCTTTGCCAACCTGCTTTATATTCTGCACATTCAAACTCTTGCTTGGAACAATTTTTACATTTTTTAGAAAATATTTTTTTCTTAACTAATTTCTTGTTTGGCTGACTTGTTGATTTTGTCTCTGACATATTTATAAATTATTATATCAATTCCTTCACCTTTTTAATTAGACCATAGTTTTTTTCATAATTCATTCTCATTGGACCCATCAAAACTATCAATCCATTATCAACTTCTTTATTAGAAAATTTATTTGTTATTATAGATAGCATTCCACCAAACGGATGTTCCTCCCCAACAAAAATTTGAATTTCATCGTTAACATCATTATAAAAATCTTCCAAACAGTTTTCACAATGATCAAATATCTGAGAAACATCAGCTACTAATTTCAATTCGCTAAACTCTGGTTGACTAAATAGATTAGAAAGACCCGTATAATACACCGAATCAGGAGAAAAAGCGAGTATAATTGCCTGGTTAGATAATTCCGCTGTTTGCTTAACTAAATTCTTTCTTGATTTTATATATTCCATGTCTTGATTAACTGACATTCCTAAAATATCATTATCTTTTTTATTTATTTTAACCTTCTCTTTGTTTAAATTATCAACATAGTAGCGATATCCTTTGGCAGTCGGAATTCTTCCTGCCGAAGTATGAGGATGAGTTAAATAACCTTCTTTTTCTAATAAACTTAGTTCGTTTCTAATGGTAGCCTCACCTACATCTAGTTCTCCGGACGACAACAAGAATCTAGATCCAACCGGTTCGGCTGTAGCTATATGGCTATTTATCACTAAATTTAGCAGTTGTTCTTTACGATTATCCATAATGATAAGTTGATTTGAGATTATTTCATTTTATCACTCCTATACATTGAGTGATAATATAACATACTTTACTAATATTGGTCAAGAGTATATAGCAGTTATCCACAGTTATACTTATAATCATACCAAAATAGTATAGTTTACTCTTGCTCCTACCTATACTAAGTGCTATAATTTAATTATTAATTTAATTAAAATATTACTTATTAAAAAGCATTATGAAAAGAATTCTGTTATTTATATTTACTCTTGCCATTTTAATATTGCCATTCAAACAAGCAATGGCGGTATCACCACCTACAATTGATTTATTTTATTCACCTACTTGTCCTCATTGCAAAGAAGAAATTTCTTTCTTGGGTACACTCGAAAACAAATATCCAAATTTAATAATAAACAAACATAATGTTTTTCAATCTAATACAACCGAAGTATTAAAAACTTTTTTTGAGAAATATAAAGTACCCGCATTTAAACAAGGGCAAGTACCTATAACTTTTATTAATGACGAATACTACGTTGGCTTTAATAATATTATTGGCAATGATATTGAAAATCAGATTAAAAAAGCTGAGAAAAAAATAGATAATCAAACAGCCACACCGACTACAGATGTATCAGCGACTAAAACTTTAAAATTGCCTTTGTTAGGCAATATAAATTTATCAGAACACTCCCCACTATTTTTATCTATATTTATTGGTACACTAGATGGATTTAATGCTTGTGCCATGGTAGCTTTGGGTTTTCTATTGGCAGTATTGATTGCGACTAAAATGAGAAAGAGATTATTGTTAGTTGGTGGCACCTTTATATTGGTTTCTGGATTAGTTTATTTTCTCTTTATTTCCGCTTGGCTAAACTTATTTATGTTTTTAGGACAAGCGATGTGGATTAATATTGTTGTTTCAGCTATTACTATCATGTTTGCCCTGTTTATTTTAAAAGATTATATAAAAGGTATAGTTTGTAAAATTTGTAACATTGATCCAAATAGTAAAAATCCTTTAGACAAGTGGCAAAAAAAACTATTTACTGCCATGAGTAGAATCACTTCTTCTAATATGCCATTACCTCTAATGCTTTTAGGAGTGGCTGTAGTCGCCGCTGGTATTAATACAGTAGAGCTATTTTGTAGTTTTGGATTTCCACTAGCTTTTACTAGTTATTTGACCTCTTTAGGCCTATCAACCTCTAGTTATTATTTTTATCTCATCATATATGTAGTCTTCTACATGATTGATGATTTCATTATTTTTCTAGTCGCACTTGCAACACTACGAGTAACAAAAATGTCAGATAAATATTTAAGATTTATAATGTTAATCAGTGGAATAGTATTACTTCTGCTAGGAATATTTATGATAAGTAGGGTATTTTAAAAATTACTTTAAATTACAAAATTACCAAAACAAATCATTCCTGTTCTTCTCAATAAAAGTCCACTAATTCAATTATAAATCATCCAATCCCCACATCCAATACCAATCCTTAATCTGTCTTTGCAAATCATGAGTATTACCATGACCAAATAATCCTAAATATGATTGTAAAGTGGCATTATTTGGATTTTCTTCCAAACGAGCTAAAGCCCTGTTTTCAGTAGTTTTCCTCAAAACTCTGTGATTTTCAAAATGAACCCATCCAAGAAAATCCATACCTGACGAAAATGTATCAACAAATAGTTTGTCTTTATGTAATGATAATTTTAATTCATCATGCAGAAAACTCTTAATTTCAGGTATAATTTCATATATCCAATTTTTATCATCAGACAAAAAAACAAAATCATCAGCATAGCGGATATAGTATTTGGTTTTCAAATTATGTTTAACATATTGGTCTAGAACATTCATATATACATTGGTAAAAAGTTGAGAGGTCAAATTGCCAAGTGGTACTCCTCTAGTTTTTTGTTTATCAACGCCAAAACTATCAATGATATTTACAAGTAATCTCATTAATTTTTCATCTTTAATATGTTTATCTAAGATATTGATCAAAATCCTGTGATCAATATTTGCAAAAAACTTTCTAATATCACATTTTAAAACCCAACAAGTTCTAGTATTGTTTTTACTAACCTTATTGTGGTAATTTTTAAATTGATTTATGGCTTTGTGTACTCCTTTATTAATCCTGCACGAATACGAATCAGATACAAAAGTCTTATCGAAAAATGGATACAATTTTCTGTAAATAGCATGATGAAGTAATCTATCTCGCACACTAGCTTTATGAATGTGTCGACGTTTAGGATCGGTAATATAGAAATCATAGTATCCGCCATGTTGATAGGTGTGATTTGCTAAATCAGTATGAAGCTGTATAATATTACCCATTAAATCAAGCTTAAATAGCTGGACATCATATTTATTCTTTTTGCCAACCAAAAATTCTTTCCAAGCAAATAGCAAATTTTCTAAATTAATAATATCATCATAACTATGACTAATAATTTTCTTCATAAAAACAATAATGAATTAATGGCTACCCCCCCCCCGACGGGTTGAGAATAATTTAACAGTAGTCGACCATCTAAGCAAGGCTTACAAAGTATGGCATGATTATTTAATCCATATTCCAAAAGTAAATAGATATACAATCGGTACTAAAGTGGATAATTTGTTTACTGATTGTTTAGAATATTCTTTGTTAGCCAGGTATGCCGATAGAGATAACAAAACTGAATATATTAGTAAGTTAGTAGTGGCATTTGATAGCCTAAAATTCTTCTTGCAAATATTGTGGGATTTAAAAATATTGGATGATAAAAAATATTCTCATTTATCCAAACAATTAGCTGAAATAGGTAGAATGATTGGCGGGTGGAGTAAATATATTAAAAATGAAACTCCCCCAACTAAATAGTCAGGGGAGAATGAGTATACTAGCAGACCGCCAGGAACAGGTTGTCGTCGTTCCAGTTCTCATTGGAGTTCCGATTGAGGTTACGCTCGTCACCGTTCCTGTTAACGATGAACGCGTTGTCAGAGCCTGGCTTTAATTTGCAAAACAGCATCTATGCCACCACTCTTTGAATACTCTCAGAGTTGAATATTATTTGGAGACTTTATCTCACCACTGATTTGCACCGAGTATATTTCATTTTTAAGTTTAACAAACACACGCTAGTGAAAGCCTTGACCGTCACTATTCTGGTTAATTTGATAAACTTAGAGTTCGGCCGTCCAAAGCCTTGACCGTGGACTGATTCGCCTACTTTCCGATTCATATTCTAACATAAAATGAAAAGCCCTGCCACCGAAGTGACAGGGGTTAAAACGACCCAAGGGTCAGAGTGCCACGGCAAGAGCCGAGGAACAAAGAACCCAAGAGCCTTACTCGCAGACCGCCAGGAACAGGCCGTCGTCGTACCAGCGCACATCGGAGAACCGAAAGAGGTTACGCTCGCCACCGATCCTGCGAACGAAGAACGCGACGCCAGAGCCTTCGACGAAAGCCACCATCCAGGCACTCTCAATCCCAAGCTTCTTGAACTTAGCGATGATCGCCATGGCCTCGTCCCCGTAGGCGAACCGCTTCTTGATCTCGCCAGACTGGAACTCCTGCCTGGCAACATCACGATAGACCCAACCCTGACGAGGCTTAAGGTCAGCACCCTCCACAAAGCAGGCTCGGATGACCCTGGCCTCCTGTGACTTGCGAGGGTAGTTCTTGCTGTTGACCTCGGAGTTGAAGTAGTACCACGGCTTCCCGTCCTCCTTGTACTCGTCCACTCCCTTGTCCACGGTGATCTCGAAGATCTCACCAGGAGTCGGGATGACGATCCTGCTTTCCTCCTCTCTCTCGTCTGGCGACTGAATGTGCCTGGCGATGAGATTATCAATGGTTGTCGGGGTGATAATGTCAGCCTCGCTCAGTTCGTCGAGGCTAGCCATCCTTTCTTTGTCTTTTGAGAGCGTCCAGCCCATCTGCTTCCCTCCTGTGAGTTTTTGAATTGTTCAACCAGGATACTTTCCTAGTCTTCCCTATTAATTCAAATTGTTGAAATAATAGGGAAAAACAGGATAAATTTTGTTTAGCTTTTAACTTAGTTGACCTTAATTTATAGCATAAATTAGCCATTCTGTCAAGCTACGTGCTGTGCATGGTTTATTAATTTTAAAATTTGATCTTGTCTATAAAAAAACTGTAAACTAGTCAAAAAATAATAATGAATTATTATATAAAATAAAGAAATATTACAAATACCTAAAAACTCATTTCTTCCACATCTTCTATTAAAAATTTTCCCACTTGTGTCCGACGTAATTCCTTAACTGTGGCAGGATATCCCAATTTTTTACCTATCTCTTCGGCAATGGAACGAATATACGTTCCTGAGCCTACTTTAATACGAAGTTTTATTATCATACACCGTCTGTCATTCCCGCGAAGGCGGGAATCCACAATTACCGCTTTTGATCCTAGATTCCCGCCTTCGCGGGAATGACAGAAAATATCTGATTCCATGCCTAAATATTCCACCCAATAAATTTTCATCTTTCTCATCGGAGCTTCTACATCTTCTCCTCTTCTCGCTCGTTTATACAATGCCACTCCATCTTTTTTTATAGCAGAATAAATAGATACTGGCAATTCCACTTCACCAACTAAATCATTTAATAATATTTCTAACTTCTTATCTAGTTCATCGTTCCATTCTACCTCTTGACTTTCGATTACATCGCCTTCTAAATCTCCAGTTGAGGTCTTGATACCTAACAAAACTTCTACTTCATAAACTTTATCTAATTTAATAAATTCAGTTAATTTTTTTGTTCCTTTACCCACACCTAAAATCATTAACCCGGTTGCCAGTGGATCTAGTGTGCCCGCATGACCAATTTTGCGAATATCTAGCTTTCTTCGCATTCTGGAAATTACTCCAAATGAAGTTATGCCTTTTGGTTTATCTATTAGAATTATATCATCCATAAATATTACACATTAGACAACAATTGTTTTAACTCTTCCAAATTATTTACGACCACCAATTGGGCTCGTATTTTTTTTATATCTTTAATCTCTGTGCCTAATCGACCGGCTTTAAAATACATTAATAAATGCTTGCGAAAGGTTCGCATTGAATTTGGTCCGTAATGTTCGAGATGATATTTGGCATGTCGTAAAACAGTGTCTGTTAAAATTGAAAATTGTGAATTGTAAATTGAAAATTGGGTGAGAGCCCACGGATTACCTAACGCCCCTCTACCTATCATAACCCCGTCTGCTCCAGTTATTTTTAAACACCTCTCTATATCCTCTCTGTTCTTAATATCTCCATTAGCGATAACTGGAATAGATAGTTTTTCTTTTACTTTTTTAATAATCCCCCAATCAGCGTCACCAGAATAACCCTGCTCTTTTGTTCGACCATGGATAGTTAATAATTGTGCTCCGGCTTTTTCCAACTTAAGAGCAAATTCTAAAATATCAGTTTTATTACTCCACCCCAATCTAGTCTTAACCGATAAAACTACCTCTGGGTTGTCTTGTTTTATTTTATTAACTATTTCTACTGCTCTATCTTGATTTTTCATTAATGATGCCCCAGCTTCATTTTTTTTAGTAATCTTTGGCACCGGACAACCCATATTAATATCAATTCCATCTGGTTTAAATTTTTCATGGATAATATTTACCGCTTTTGACATTGTTTCAGGATTAGATCCAAAAACCTGTAAAACAATCGGTCGCTCCATTTCACTAAACTCACACATTTTTAAAGTTTTGGCATTTTCTCGCACGATTGCTTCGCTACTAACCATTTCTCTGAATATAACAATTTGTTTACAAGGTTTGTCATCCCGACCGAGCTCGCGCGAGTGGAGGGATCCCTTCGGCTTATCAAGATAAGTTTTAGTTTCTATTTCCCTTATAATACGACAAAACGGCGAATCAGTATAATCCGCCATTGGAGCTAAAGCTATAATTGGTTTATTGTTCTCAAACCACATAAAACTTGTTTTGTAATATCTATTTTGCTATAATGCTAATATTCAAAGTATAAACTTTTATCTTGTTTTAGTCAAAAAAGGATGAAGTTAAGATATATATACTGTTAGGCGACATAAAAATTTTACTTTCAATCTATGCCACAACGATATTGCTTTACGAAATACGATAGATAGATAATAACAAAAAAACTTAATATAACCGTGAAAAATACTCTATTTCTACTACTTTTCACGTTTATCTTGACAAAACAGTGAAAATAGTGTAAAAATTGGTGTCACACAGAAAAGCAATCCTAACAAATAATAGAAATTTTATTGGTATCGCATTGACGATATGACTAAGGGATATTCAACCCTTACCCCTCTATTTCTTATTATTAACAAACATTTTAAAACTATGAAAAAAGTGATCCTCGCTTCAACTTCTCCTCGGCGTAAAGAATTGCTAAAAAATATTGGTTTAAAATTTATGATAGTCGAAAGTGACTACGAAGAAGATATGGGCTTAAAAATGTCTCCAATGAAATTGGCAAGATATTTATCCAACGGCAAAGCTCAGGCAGTTGCCAAAAAATTTGCAAACCATATAATTATTGGCGCCGACACTTTTGTTATTCTTGATAATAAATTATTAGGAAAACCTCATACCGCCGAAAAAGCAAAAGAAATGTTAAAAAAAATTAGTGGTAAAAAAATATATAGTATTACTGGATATACAATAATTGATAGCAAAACTGGAAAACTAGTATCTAGGTCATTTAAAAGCACAGTTTATATTAAAAAAATTAACAAACAAACAATTGATAATTACGTGGACACTAAAGAACCGCTTGATAGAGCAGGTGCTTTTGCTATCCAAGGCATCGGAGCATCATTGATAGATAAAATTAAAGGAGATTATTTTAATATTATTGGTTTACCAATATATGATGTAATCAAAGATTTAAATTCATTTGGTGTTAAAATTATTTAAACAATACTATGCTAATAATCCCTATCAAAACTAAATTCGTTAAACCAAAAGATAAAATTAACGAAATAATAGCTAGTTCAATAAAAACTATTCCCGAAAATAGTATTTTGGTTGTTGCTTCAAAAATTATTTCCGTTTGTGAAAATAGATTTGTTCCAAAAATTACAGGAACCAGAGCCGAAAAACACAAATTAGTAAAACAAGAAGCGGAATATTACACTGATCCCCATTCATCCAAATATGATATGATGCTGACTATTAAAAGAAATTTTATTTTTGTTAATGCTGGACTTGATGAGTCAAATGCTGATAATAAATATATTTTGTGGCCCAAAGATCCACAAAAATCAGTTAATAATATTTGGAAATTTGTTAGACGGCATTACAAGATAAAAAATATTGGTGTAGCTATGTCAGATAGTAGTAGTTTTATGCTAAATGTTGGTGTAGTCGGCCGGGCGATTGCTTATTGTGGTTTTAATCCTTTGCGTAGTTATATTGGTAAACCTGATTTAGATGGACGAATTATGAAAATGGAACAAACTAATATATTACAATCCGTTACTGATTCGGCTGTATTAGAAATGGGAGAAGGATCTGAATGTATGCCGTTAGCTATTGCTAATAAATTTGCTCAACAAATTCAATTCGTTAATCATCCCCCAACCAAAAAAGAATTAACAAGATTAACAATAGATTTAAAAGATGATGCTTACTATCCAATTTTAAAAAATACAAAATGGAAAAAAGGTGGAAGTAAATAGCTATTCACAATAATTATCCCCAGTCAATTTGACAGCCATATCAACCGATGGTAGAATGAATTTACAATCTACATATATTCGTGGAAGTGAGGTGTGATTCCTCCACTGTGCCGCAACGGTAAAGCTCTAAATAAATTAGAGACAAGTCCGGTCTTCGAATATTGTCCCGACGTAAAGTCAGGATATCCCGAGCAGGAATTAATAGACTTTTATACACGCTAGATGTCTTTCCTTCTCAGGAAAGATTTTTTTTGCTCCCACAAATAATACAAATATTACAAATAATATATGCCTGGATTTATTAAACAACACAAATACCATTTAGTTTTTCTGGTTATCTTAATTTTAATAACTATTGTCAGTGGAGGATATTTATTAGCGACTGATTATCAAACAAACACAAAAACAAGTAAACAAATAAGCCAAGCAACTAACACGACAGAAAATAGTAAACAGCAAATAGTAAATAGTACACCTAGTGAAACTAAGGAATCTGTTCTGAGTAAAATGAAGGATCTTTCCGAGAAAACGCCTAGTAATCAAAAAGATTCTGATATTCATCAGAATGACAACCCTACACTTCAACAATCAAATATTCAAACACTTCCAACATCTACAATAATCTCCTCCTGCCAACAAAACTGCATTAACATCCAAATCAAAATACCTCTTACGGCTTACAGCTTAGAGCTTAAAGCTGAAACTTCCGTTTATGATGCTATGACCGTTCTCCAAACCAATTCGGACTTTACATTCAACGGTACTGACTACTCGTCTCTAGGATTTTTTGTAAATGAAATTAATGGTGTAAAAAATGATATTAAAAACAACAAATTTTGGATTTACTACATCAACGGCCAATCCGCCAAAGTAGGAATATCTAATTATAAATTAATTAATAATGATTTAATTGAATGGAAGTATGCAGAAAGTAAATTTTAAAACACAGATTAAACAGATTAACGGTAAAAATTACACGGATTACACCTTAAGAAAAAACAACATTTATTTATTTATAGTAGGATTATTTATTATTTCTGCCACCATTTTGCTTGCACCTAATGTTTTGGCACAAGAAAATACAACTTCTACTCCAAGTCATATAAGCACATCTACTCCGATCATTACCAGTAATTCAATTATTTCCACCACAACACTAAAAGAAACAAAATCAGAAACCAATAATAATACCACGACCACTACGCTAACACCGAGCACAACTTTAGAAATAATAATTCCAACTAGCACTATTGTCACATCTACGAACGCAATTGCGACATCAACACTATCCTCAACTTCAACAACGAATATTAATACCTCCACTTTGTCATCAACATCCACTACAGAAATAAACTCCTCAACTATTAATAATTCTAATTCAAATACAACAAGTACTCCATCAAGCACTCTTGATATTGCTACTACTTCTAGCTCTACCACTTCTACTGTAGAAAATAACAATACTACCAGCACTCCGGATAATACCACTACTGGCAACAGTCAAACAAATGATAACCAGAATTTTATCTCTGAAACGAAAATTAATGAATCGGCCAATAAAATATTAAATTATCTAAAAAGCCAACAAGATATAAGCGGAAAAATAATTGATGGTAATACTACTGATTGGGCTATTATGTCTTTTGGGGCTAATGGGCAATATGCTTCTGATATAAAACAGCTAAACGGAAAATCATTACTAGATTACGAAAAAACATACAGTTTAAATGCCAGTAGTGATTTAAATCCTTGTACTAGCTACCCACGACATATTATGTCTTTATTATCAGCTGGGGTTCAAAAAACTGATTCGGCTATAACAGATCTAAAGGATCAAATCTACAATAATTGTTACTCTAATAACCTATATGGATTAGATGGTATTAATGATGATGTTTTTGGATTAATCGCTTTATTATCTTTAGATGTTAGTTCATCGGAAAATATAATTAGAGATCAGATTGCTGAGATAGAAAAATGGCAATTAAGCAATGGTGCTTTTTCTTGGCCAGATTGGTATAATCCTAGTCAAAAAGTAGCTGGAAAAGATATTACTGGGGTAGCCATCAACGCTTTACAGTACGCTAAAATAAAGGGGGCAAATATAGATAATAGTTCTATTATTAATGCAAAAATATATTTAAAAAGTTCTCAACATGAGGATGGTGGTTGGGGAGATTACGGCTCAACAGATATTATGACAACTGGCTGGGTATTAATGGGTATAAATTCTTTGGAAGAAAATCAATCAGAATGGATAAATGATCAAGGAAATAATCCTTGGAATCCATTAATAAATAAACTATCAGATGATGGTTATTATGAATCTGCTTGGGCTCCAGGCACAGTTGACTGGTTTGCTATGAAATATGCTGTACCCGCTTTGCTAGGTAAATCGTGGCCAATTATACTGGAACCGATTGTTAAAAATTTTTCTCAAGGTTCATCATATAATTATGGAGGAGGAGGTTCTTCATCTAATAATATTGAGACACTAGATTCCCCCACCACCACGCCATCTAGTACCTTAAAAATTGTAGAAGATTTATTAACATCAACTTCAACACCTACCTCTACTCTAGCAACATCATCAACCTTAGAAATGAATACTTCCAGTGAAAAGATTGTAGATAATACAACAACAACTGTCATCCTGAGTGAAACGAAGGATCTTTCTAGCCAGATGTTTGAAGGACGAGCAGGTTCTTCTCCGCTACCACCAACGGATCAGAATGACAGTACAACCCCGATAGCGAATCGGGATCCCAACTTGAACGTTGGGACAATTGAACAATTGAGTCATGAAAACGATGAGCAACTATTGTCTTCATCTAACACTAATGATCAAAATAGCAATCCAACCAATGAACACTTAATTGACTCACTACCACTAGACACACCGACTAGAAATACAGCCAGAAAAATAATGGGTATATCCGGTGGAGGCGCTTTGGTAGTTGGTCTTTATGTGGGTTTTAAATTATTAAAAAATTTGGTATAATAACATAACCACAATACAAGATACACATATCAAAATACAAATATTAATTTACACAATAATATGAATTATAATAAGCAAGGAAGTCTATATAAAATATTACCGATAACTCTTTTAATCGCCTTTGGTATTACTTGTCGTTTCTTACCACATCCAGCTAATTTTACTCCGATTGGAGCAATTGCTATCTTCGGTGCTATGTATCTGCCCAAAAAATGGTCTTTGGTAATGCCAATAACAGCTATGTTTATCGCAGATATCTTTATTGGATTTTATTCTTTGCCAGTAATGTTGTCAGTATATGGATCATTTTTAATTATGTGGTTTATTGGTAGTAAAATTAGAGAAAACAAAAAAGCCCGCAATATTTTAGGCGGAACTGTTTTGGGTAGTATCTTATTTTTTTTAATTACTAACTGGGCAGTTTGGTCTTTTGGTACCATGTATATACACAATATAAATGGTTTAGTACAAAGTTATTATATGGCCATCCCCTTCTTTCGTAATAGTTTATTAGGAGATTTGTTCTATGTATCTATATTAGTCGGTTCAATGGAGTTTATACTAGCTAGAAAGAAAATATATAAACAACTATCTTCTTTGTCTTTCTAAACGAATAAAACCTAAAAAATTAAGCATTCTTTACGGTCACCCGAGCATTTTAATTACGAAGGGATGATAATATTGTCATCCCAGCGAAGGCTGGGATCCAGCCTATTCTAACTAGCCTTACTAACCCTGGATCCCCGCCTTCGCGGGGATGACAAACTAGATGAGGATAACAGACGGACTAAGGGATTCCTCCACTCGCGCGAGTTCGGTCGGAATGACAACCCCGTGATAATTATTTGAATTGAACAATAATAATCAACGGGAATGACATAATAATTAAACTGTCATTGAATTAGTTAACTTGTACAGGAATGACATACCAGACGAGGATGATAAAAAAATTCTGATTTTCATCAGAATGACAGAATAGATAAAAATAGCATATCAACAATAAACTAATCTTTATCCATAAGGTAAATTTTTATCGAATTTACTATCATCTTTTTTAGTATCCTTATCATCACTACTATCAGAATCAGGTATATAAGCTGGTTCTGTTTTTATTTCTCCAGACGCATCAGTAATAATTTCTGATTTTAATAATATTTCTTCTTCATCTTCAAAAGGAAGTTCCATACCAGACTCCAGAGTTAACCCTGTTGGTGGTTCAGCTCTCTTGCTGGCGGTTTTCTGTATTAATGGAGTCTTAACAAAAGCCAAAGGAAAATGCCAAATGGTAGCTAATTCCTCAATATTTAAAATATATGGGCTCTTACCTACTCCTAATTTACGCTTTTTAAATGCTTTGACAAAAATATTGCCATTCTTTTTACTAGTAGCCTTCCCAACCGGAGTAATACCATTCTGACTAGAATTTTGAAATTGATTAAGAGACCCAACAAAACCATTGATACATTTGGAAGGATTAAAAACTGGGGTTTTGGCTGAATATAATATTCTTATTTTGGTTTTAAACCCTACTTTTGATACTTTTTCTTCTATAGCTTCAACAACCGTTTTCATACCGGGAGTTAGATTTATCTTTTCTGGTTCCTTGGCAGACGCCTCTTCACCAGGTTCAAAATTCCATTCCAAAACATGAACTGCTTCCTGAGCCACTTTCATTGGTATACCTGTAATCATGTCTACTAAACCTGATTTTTTGCTAGCTCCAACTGGTGAA
>FLOH01001057.1_pt1 | contig 46013 bp, 43 predicted proteins | sample 756751 | NCBI WGS metagenome assembly FLOH01 (sample SAMEA4026879, study PRJEB14308) | marine metagenome | biome: coastal water; material: water | depth 74 m | reverse complement strand
GGAACAAAAGAAGGGAGTGGGTAATATGAGAAACTATTATAAATTGGGGTGCTTGGTAGAATGCCAAAATACCCAACATTCTGATCGCCAATTAATGCCGATGTTTTTGGGAGCTTCATAGACCCCATTGTTGCTTGTAGCTCGTTCTCTAGCCTTCTGAATTCACTACGTATGTCTAGCAGTTTTAAAATGTTAGTTTCTGCCCTACTATATAATTGTATGTCCATATTTCTTAACTGAACAAATCTGTTATAACCGATTAAGGACGAGACTGTAATTAGTATCCACAGTAAAATTATCTTGTAGTTAAATTTCCAGATAAATGATTGATTTTTGGATAGACAAAGGTAGTAGCTTCCAGAGAAAAATACTAGTGTTTGGGAAACCAAGATGTAGCCAAAAAATATTAGCATATGACCTTGATCCGCCCTAACAAAACCATGCTTCCATACAACAAACAGAAGTAAAGATTCAATTGCCAAAACCGCAAAAATTGGTAATTTAATTAGGCTTAAGTATGTTATGTCTTTCATAGCTAGTTTAAGCCTATAAAAAATAAAAGAGTAACTACCGAGCAAACTTATTAGAGCTACCTCTCTCAAACTAGCTGACTCATAGATCAGCATTGTATCTGCATAGCCAGACGAGTAATTAAATATTGTGTGCAAAAAATTAAGATAATTTGAGCCGCTCTGGCCAGTTAAAAACCAGATAACTGTTGTAAAAAAAATGAATCCGAAGAATGATATAAAGGCATGTGAATGCTCTTTTCTTAATAAAAAACTAAATGTCACTGTAAAGACTCCAATAATTACAAAGATAACTGCGGTTCCTTTTGTAAGCGACAAAAAAGATAAAATTGCGATTAAAATTGCTAATTTTAGCAAAGATAGCTTGTGCATAAATTGATAAAAAACTAACAGGAGAAGTGTGTATACAACTAGGTCATCTCTTACAAAGAAGCATGCGAAGACTAAAAATATTAATTTGGCTGGTAGGGGTAATTTCTTTGACTGATTATAAATAAACGTTGCTAAAATAAGTGAAAAAGAGAAAAGAACCGAAAACTTTAATAGTGTTATAAATCCAGAATATACACGGGGGTAAATAACCCATCCGAGAGGACCAACGTTAACCTGTAAATCATCCCACGGAAAGTTAATTGAGAATAAATATTCAAATGCCCCTTGACTACCAGCGTCATGGTCAAGGTAAGTAACATACAAGGGCAGTTGATATAGGATGAGAAAAATACACGTAATTGCTAGTACGTCTACCAGGGTAGATAAGAAATTTATTATGTTTTTTTTTGTAATACCGTTAGTTATGAGAGGTAGCATTGAGACACCCTAATTTAATTAAATACAATTTTGCGTCTTATATAAAATTCCCTATATATAAGTGGCAGTATTGGGAGCCATTCATGATTGGATGTATCCAAATTTGGACTATAAAAAATATCAGAACTTCTAATTACAGTTTTCCACCTACTCAGAAATAATTGTGTATCTTTAATATGAGGGTCACCAGAAAAAGTTTTTTTTCTTGAATAAGACTCATAATGGTAAAGAGTGGATCTTGCACATTGTATAATACTATAATTTCTTTGACGAACCCTTAAGCAAAGATCTACATCTCCAAAGCCAACATGAAAACTCTCATCAAAACCTTTAACAAGATTAAAAATATCACTCTTAATGAGTAAACATGCTGCAGTTACGGCTGAAACTTCTCGATTAGAAATTAGATAGTCATTGTACCCTGGGTTGAGATCCACATTATTATTTTTGTAGCGGTGAGAATATTTACCATAGTGCTCGGCGCAACCATGCATTCCTACACATACCCCAGCATGCTGATATAAATTGATATCAGGGTATAAAAGATTGGCGCCAACTATTCCAATGTCTTTATGTGAACATAGCCCAAGCATCTCCTCTAACCAGCCAGATTCAATTGCTTCTATATCGTTATTACAAAATAAATAATGCGTATAATTTTTATCTAGTTTAGACACAGCATAATTATTTATTTTAGAAAAATTAAATGGGCCAGAATATTTAATGACATTACATGAAGGCTTTATTTCATTTAGAAAATTGATGTCATCAATGTTGTCACTTTCATGATCAATTATGATGACATCATAATTAGTATGCATTATTGTTCTCTTAAGACTGTCAAGGCACGCCTTCAAAATTTTTGTGTTATTTTTAGTTGGGATAATAATAGCAACTCTTGAATTTTGAGGTATTGAGTATTTGTAGTTAGCAAGCCCATCAACTGAAAGCGAAATAAAATTAAATTCTGTATGTTTTTTACTGTAATTTTTATGGAGTTTTAGTAATTCATTTCTAAATGATTTTGATTTAACTCGGCGTCCTTGATCACTAAAATATAGAATTTCTGGAATATGAACAACAGAGGAAAAAGATTCCGAAAGATTTAGTAGTATTTCGTAATTAAAAAAATTATCTGAATATTTTTCACTATCAATAATATAGTTATTAACTAAATTAGTCCTAACACAATAAAAGCCTGAAATATATTGCTTTGACTTTAATAATACTTTGGAATATCCAGGCCTGAATATTAAATCAAATTTTTTACCTTTAAAGGACCTATCAATCTGATCGGAGTAAATTAAATCAGGTCTATCAGTAACAATACTTTTAATGAATAACGACAAACAATACTTAATTAACATAGCATTGTCCTCAGAAAAAAAAGTGTACTCACTAGTTATGTATTTTTTAATTTTCCTAAAATAAATAGATGGTTGTATTTTTTTTCCGCTAAATTCCACATGAATTCTATTATCTGATAATTTATTAAGGAGTGATTTATTTTTAATTGAGGATGAGACTAAACAAGTATTAACGTAAAGCTCCCATTTAGGGTAATGCTGGTTAAGCACAGAAGATACTAAATTATTAAGATCACCGATAGTGTTTATTGCATTGCAGTGGACAATTGTTAATGTTGGATCATCATCAAATCCTTGATAATCGTACAATGATTTATTATCTATTTTATCGTTGTGTTGAGATAAAAATTCACTCCAAGCATCTTTGTGTGATAAATTTTCTAGAGATAATATGTAGCTCCTAATACCTATCCACCCTCCGACCTTATACGCCTGAATAAGATCGGTTTTATTTATAAGTGATTTATGACGGTATAAAAATAAACTCGAGAAAATTTTTTTAATAATAGTAAATTTAGATTTAACTGCTCTTAGTGGGCTTGTAATTAACCATGATCTTGATTTTGTTATTGCCATCAAAGTTTCTTCCAGGGCAGTAAGGGTAGTATTTAAATATGAGTTTTCCTCAAAAAAATTAGCTCTCTCTAAGTCTGCCTTTAATCTCATTTCATTTATTTGATCATTTTTGATTTTTTCTATTAATAATAAACCGTAGGTTGTGATTTCAAAGATAAACCCTTTTCTTTTATCGCCAGTTAATAGAAGCCACTCATATTTTTTGATTGGATCTTTGGTTTTATCATCAACCTGCAATATGCCGAGGCCAGACGAATGAGAAAATGAGATGTTATTTTTGTACTTTTTAGTTAATTCAGCCCAATATTTATATACGCCAAAATTTCTAGATTTTACTTCTGTATCATGAAAAATTACCAATGCCCCTTGAGCCAATTTTGGATACCACGTATCAAAATCATTTTTTACAGCTTCGTATGAATGAAATCCATCAATATGGAGTAAATTAACTGAATTGTCCTCAAATAAATCTAATGCACAATCAAATTTCATCCTATGTAAAGTTGAAAATTTCTCATAATTCTTGTGATTGTAAGATTCAACTTTATCGAAGATCTTATTCGAGTATCTACCTGAGTGATTATCTCCTTCCCAGGAATCAACTGCATAACAATGAGTGTTTAGGTTTAATTCTGTAACTGACTGGCAGAAGGAGAAATAAGACGATCCTGAATGCGTTCCCAGCTCTACAAATATATGAGGTTTAACTTCATTAATTAGAAAAGGAACTAAGGGAATATGTCCTGTCCATGCAGAATCGCTCGTAACATACTTAGGGGTAAAACTCTTACAAATATCCAGATTAATTGTCATAGAGCAAGAAGCTTTAATATTCTATTTATAACTATGGTCTTTTTATTTCTACAAATAGCTACATAGCCTCCCTGTAACCCACTATCTTTATGGTGGTGCGGTTCGATATCTACTGTCGATTTTAATAATTGACAATTTTCGAATATGTTTCTGTATGAGCCATAAACATCAGTTGAGCTAACAGCAATAAAAGAAAAAATATTATTTTTAATTTCAAAATACCTGTTGGTTAAATCTTGTATATGAATGAAGTATGTTTCGACCATTAAGTTAAATCCTTTTTGAAGATTTTTTCAAGCTAACATTCTTAAATTGAATCTTTAGTAAGCCATATATATGGTTAGTTGTATTTACATCAAATACAACTGCTTGGTTAAGCCAATGATGATAATGTGGGTTAACATTTGTTCCTTCGGATATAGCTACAGATAGAAAATATTTACCATTCCTTAGCAGAGGGAGCTGAAATTCAAAGTTTGCTTGAATGTTAGATCGAACTTTTTTAGTTTCTAGGAAAACGTTACAATTAAAAGTATTGTCTGAAGAAACTGTAAAACCGTAAGAATCCTTTAAAGCCCACCCAATTAATGGGGAGGAAATATTTTTAGAGACATGCGCATGAATTTGAAGGTTAATATAATCGCCGCCATTAAAAAAAATTTGTTCGATTCCCTTAGCATTGAATAATTTGACATCCGTTATTTTGGCGTTCCCAGAAGTGAAGCCAGTGGAGGAATTTAAACCAAAGAAAGCCTCAAAATTTATACTTTTATCAGTCTTATGATTGTAATGTGCTGTTGATTTCTTACTTATATCTCTAATTTTTGAATTTTCGGGATGAATATTTTTATAATGAGACTGCGTATAAAAATCAAGAACATCTCTAGTGTCTCCATGTGAAGTTATTTTCCCTTTTTCTAATAACAATAATTTATTACATAAATTTAGAGTGCTATTAAGATCATGAGTAACAAATAAAATAGTACCGTGAGCCTTGAATTCATCTAGAAAACCCATGCATTTATAGGTAAAATTTATATCCCCTACTGCAAGAGCTTCGTCAATAATTAAAATATCTGCATCTACATTTGTAATAATAGAAAACGCTAGACGCACGTGCATTCCCGATGAATATGTTTTGACTGGTTCGTCAATAAAATTACCAATATCAGCAAATGCAATAATCTTATCAATCCTACTATCAATTTGTAATTTTGAAAGGCCATGAAGGCTAGCATTTATATATATATTTTCTCTTCCCGTGAATTGCGGATTAAACCCGGATCCCAGTTCTAGAATTGACGCCATCCGCCCGTGAATTATAACTTTTCCTTTTGTAGGGCAGGAGATCTGGGAAATAATTTGCAGGAGAGTTGATTTGCCACTCCCGTTGAGACCAATGATACCAAGACAATCCCCTTTCACCACTTGGAATGTAATATTTTTAAGGGCAGTTACCTCATGATAATATTTTTTATTTTTGTATATTAATTGTTTAATCCGATCAATTGGATTTCTAAAAATTCTATAGGTTTTAAAAATATTTTTTACGTCTATAACAATGTTAGATGACATCTGAAAAATCCTTTTTTGACTTTTCAAAAAAATATAACCCTGTATAAAAAAATACTAACGAAAAAAATGAATATATGAGAATTGGATATATATCAGGGATCTGGCCAAAGAAAAAAATATCTCTAAGTGTTTCTATAGGGATAGTTAATGGGTTTAACATAAAAACAAACCTTAACATTTCTGGCAACGTGTCTATTGGATAAAACACTGGGGATAGAAATAAAAAAATAGTCATTATAAAACCTACTACATACTGAAGGTCTTTAATAAATACACCAACAAATGAAAGTACCCAGACAAGGCCTAATGTAGCTAAATATAGCGGGATTAATATAAAGGGAAATAATAAAGCAGTAAAATGAATGCTGTGATGTATAGCTACATAAATAAAAATCCAAACAATCAATCCTATAATAAAATTAAATAATGCTGTCGAGGTTATAATTATTGGGAGCACTTCTACAGGAAATTTAATTTTTTTTACATAACTGGGATTGCTAGCAATTAAATTAGGGGCCTTTGTGATGCACTCAGAAAAAAAATTGAAAACGAGCAGCCCAATAAATAAAATTAATGCGAATTCAACGCCTGAGGATGCTGAGCTAGACCATTTTGAATCGAATATCCTAGTAAATACAAATGTATATATTGATATAAATATTAAGTGGTTTAGGAAAAACCAGAAATAACCAAAAATTGATCCCTTATATCGAACAGATATTTCTCTTTTTATTAGCAAATAAATTAAAAATTTATTAAGGAAAAGAGTATTAAAAATTCTAAAAGGTGGAGTTTGAAATATGTTTATCACGCATTTATTTTAAACTATTTATCTTAAATTAAAAATATTTAAATTAAATAAAAAACTTTTATATATGTTAAAATTTATTCAATAATAGCCCTACATAAAGAGCTATATTGCCCTCATAACTTTGACGATAACAACCCAAGTTATAAATTATACTAATACGTGTAATCAAGTTTTTAGATTTTCTTCTTCTTTCAAACTCTTTAATTATCATTCTATTTTTATTTGAAATTCCAGCATCATTAATATATGGCTTAATAGCATTGTAATGTATTGTATTCCATTCATTATATATACCACTCAACATCTTCATTAATCTGTTTAGCTTAGCACCAAAGCTTGTATTGGAGCCAACTAGAGATTGTGGATGCTGACGATATAGGATGCTTGGTTTTTCGTCATATATTGTATGACCATCAAATAGTTCGCACGTTAAATAAAGCCACCAGTCATGAGAAACTATAGGTGCGGAACTAAATTTAATATTTATTTTTTTTAGGCTGTTATTAAAAACCATGGTGTTCCCACCTGCCAGACACTGCATTAAGGCATTACCAAGAGAGGGACTTTTTTTTATTATATTTGAATAACCAATACCCTTTAAATTAACATCAACATATTGTGTCCTAGAGCAATAAAGCACAGGTTTTTTAGTATTTTGTTTCTGTAATAAATTAATTGAATTTATCAATTTACTAGGAAGCCAAACATCATCTTGATCACATAATGCATAATAGTCAGCATCAATATTATTATTTGTAATAAGACTCATAAAGTTAGACTGAAAACCCTTAGCTGGTCCCTCTAAAATTTCCAGCTTTGATATCCCCCAAGCGCTTTGGTATCTTTTTAATATTAAGAGAGTATCGTCGGTCGATCCATCGTCACTTACAAATAACTTCCAGCAACTATAATTCTGCTTATATATTGAATCTAATTGTTCTTCTATATAGCGAGATCCATTGAAGGATGCCAGTAGAATTGCAATGCTTGGTTGGTTTAAATAATCATTCATGGATTTTTGGGGTGTAATCAATCACCCACATCTTTAATTCGGACTTAATATCATTATCTTCCATAACAGATGTACTTTCCATCCATCCTAACAGTTCATTTATATTAATTTTAATTGTTGCTTTGTCCGGATTAGATATTCGAATTTTCGGGTACTTTGTTGGCTTTGTAGTTTCGTTATCAGCAAGCAACTCTTCATATAGTTTTTCACCAGGCCTTAAGCCAATATACTTAATTTTAATTTCAGCTCCATCAAAGCCTGAAAGCTTTATCATATCCTTAGCCAAATCGAGAATGCGAACAGGGTTACCCATTTCAAGGACAAAAATATCTGACATAGCCCCAATCATTCCTGCATGTAACACTAATTGGGCCGCCTCCGGGATAGACATAAAGTAACGAGTAATTTTAGAATGAGTTAATGTAATCGGGCCCCCCGCTGCAATTTGACTTCTAAAAAGAGGAATAACACTACCGCTACTACCTAGAACATTCCCGAAACGAACAGTTATAAAATCAGTACCAGAAGAATCTTGAAGGGACTGACATATTATTTCCGAGAGTCTCTTACTAGCACCCATTACATTTGTGGACCGAATAGCTTTGTCGGTGGAGACTAATACAAATTTACTTACATTAAATTTTTTAGATAAGCTTGCAGCAACATAAGTGCCATAAGCATTATTCTGAATAGACTCGGAAGCATTAAAATTTTCCATCATTGGTACATGCTTGTATGCAGCAGCATGAAATACAATTTGTGGTTTATGTAGTTTTAATACTTTAGATAAACGAATGCTATTTTTAACGTCACCAACAATATAAATTAAGAGGGTATTACATTTAATAATTGATTCCAATGAAATCTTCAATTCATATAAAGACTCTTCCGACAAGTCGTAACAAACAATTTTTTTTGGCTTAAAATTAATAATTTGACGGCATAACTCAGAACCGATAGAGCCACCAGCACCAGTGACTAAAAGAGTATGTCCAGAAATAAATTTATTCAAACCATTACTATCCAATTGAACAGGATCTCTTCCTAGCAAGTCCTCGATATCAACATGCCGAATTCTTGATACAGATAATTGACCACTCATAAGGTCATCAAAAGTAGGAATTGTCAGAACATTAATATTTAATTTTTTAGTTAAACTAATAACAGAGCGTCTTTCTTCAAAACTTGATGAGGGCAAAGCCATAAAAAGAGAATGCAATGAATATTTTTTATGGAGGCGTGGGAGAGAATTGAACCCGCCAAGAACTTTAATTCCAGAAATATCTCTATCTTGAATTGTTAAATCATTGGAAAGAACACCAATAATCTTCCACTCTGCACTTTTATTAAGGAATTCAATTAAATTTATTGCTTCCTTACCAGAGCCTACGATTATGACTTTCTTTGCTATGAGCGTATCAGTAAAATGCAAATAATAATCAAAAAATATACGGTAAGTAAGCCTTGAAATAATCATTAGAAAAACTAAAAGTAAAGGGGTTAGAAGCAGAACGGATCTTGGTATCGGATACATATCTCTATAAATTAAAAAAAAGATCACCATTAAAATAAATGATAAAAATGATACCTTTATAATATTTTTAATGTCCTGAATTCCGCTATACCGCCATGAGCCTCTATAAATTTTAAAAATTAGATAAATTATGCCGTGGAGAAATAGAATTATTGGCGCAGTATGCTCCATCAAAAAAGAATGGTCGTAAGGAATCTCAAAGTTAAATCTAAAGATAAATGAGAGACCCCATGAAAAAAGAACTAAACAGAAATCAAAAATAGTAATTACTATTTTTCTAGAGTTAAATTTATAATTTGATAAATAGGCCATTATTTAATTATTTTAAGATGATTATTTTTCCAGCGCCTACTAATATAAACTAAAATAAATGAATAAATGAATATAAGTGCCGCTGATAATAATAAAACCACATTAATTTTAGAATTTATGGAGTAAATAGATACTGCTGATATAAATATCATCAATATATAGGCATAGGAAGCTGTTATCTTATGATTGGTTATCTGAACAAGCCTTTGGTAGGAATGCGTATTATGTGCGTCAAAAATTTTTTCTTTACTTACAGCCCTTCTAAACAAAACATGCGTTGAATCAACAATGAATGGTGAAAATATAAATAAAGGAAACCAGATAGGCCATATATGTTCGTTAATTCCTACAAGCCCTATAGAGGCCGCCAAAAAACCAATTGAAATAGAGCCAGCATCACCCAAGAATATTTTAGCTGGGCTAAAATTAAATAGTAGAAACGCTAATGCTGAAAATGAAATAATATTATTTATTACAAAAAAAGTTAAATCGCCATTGATTAATGAGGCAATAGAATAGGAGCCAAAACCAATAACAGCCATTCCTCCAGCAAGGCCATCAGATCCGTCCATAAAATTATAAAGGTTAATTACCCAAACAAAAATTCCAGTAATAATCAAATATAAAAATAACGAATAGCCCATACTCAACGAATAAATAAATAATATTGATGCTGCTAGGTGTGCACTAATTCTAACTAGGCGTGAAATCTTAAACAAATCATCCGATATCGAAACTAATGTAACTAGAATTAATGGGCCAATTAGGTCCAATATCAGTGAATTTGGCAGCAATAAAAGGCTCAAAATAATAGACAAGATAACAGGAATTCCTCCTAATCGAGGGATGCCTTTATTGTGCAATGATCTTGCATTCGGAATATCTATAAAATATTTAGGTATATTTGTCTTAAGAATTATCACTATAAAACAATAGGTAAATAAAAATGATAAGCCAGGAATTAGTAGGTATTTAAAATCATTCATAATTTTAGAGTATTATAATATGCATGATATTTGTTAGTACTTATTATCTTGAAATATAGAGTTTATCACTTTATACGCTCCATATAATTATCAACTGAATAGAAAAAATTATGAAACTGATTAACGATTTTCGCTATAAAAAAACAATAAAAACATCGTTAGTAAACTTTGTAGCTAAATCCTCATTTGTTTTATTAACGATGATAAATATTTATCTGAGCTCAAATTATTTGGGTTTCGAGCGTCTAGCAATAATGATTTCTATTTTAAGTCTAGCAATTGTATTTCAATTATTTGAATTTGGGATTGGGTATTCATTTATCAGAAATATATCGTTAATAAAAAATAAAGAAGCTGCTATTCAAACGTCATTAATTATAAGTTTTCTCCATACTATTTTAGTTGCTATCGTGCTCACTTTTATATTATTCTTTTTTAATTGGCCCAGGATTTTTGGAATCAATGATTTGGACAATTTAATTGAGTTTAACCATTCATTACAAACATACTTCGTCTTGTTCAGCATTTCTATATTAGCTAACAACATTGAAAAAATATATATTGGGCTTGAAAAATCAATAAATATTTATTATGCGATTTTACTCTCCTCACTTCTCTCCTTGTTTTTACTCATTGAGTTTACTAATTATAAACTTAGTATCCCTTACTTAATTTTTGCTACCTATGGACTCCCACCGCTAACAGTCGTAATAGTTTTTACGGCCCGTTTAATTAAAATAAAATCGAAAAATACAAATATATCTACAATCATTCTTAAAATAAAATCTATCTATCATCAGAGTAAATATCGTTTTTTAGCACTATTAGGGTTTGTTTTCTCATTTGGGTTAGATAATTACATAATTTCATACAACTTAGGTGTTGGAGAAACTCTTGATTATAACTTTCTTCAAAGATTTTTTCAGTTAGCACTAATTCCCATAATAACTCTTAATGCTTCAATGTGGGGTGCCTATGTAAATTCACCTGATGCTGCTACCAGAAAAAGCTATTTTTTAAATAATATTAAGTTGACAATATCAATATTAATTGCAGCAACAACAGTAGTAGCCCTCTTAAGTGCTCCTTTCCTCAACGGGCTAACTGGTAACATGCTGATTATTTCATCTTCTCTATTTTTAGCATACACAGTAAAAGCCGGTCTTGAGGGTCTAACCCATACATTTAACTCATATTACAACTCTGCTCAAAAATTTAAACCGTTAATGGCTTGGGCCGTAGCTACAATCGTAGTTTCAATTCCATTAAAGATTTTTATAGTAAATACTTTTGGTAAAGTAATGATGCTTAATGCTTTTTCTGTATTTTATCTTTTATTGTTTTACTTCTTATACAAAAAATATAAACTTGAATAGTAAAAAACCGGCATATATGCCGGTTTTTTTTTAATGCTGGGTTTCCGTTTCCTTGTCGAGGATTTGTTTGATCCTTAGCCTCTCTTTTTTATACCGCCTAAGTCGTTCGTCAGGAATATAATTTTTGAATCCTGTGTCGATTATTTTTTCAAGTTCTTGATGTCGTGTGATCAGTTGCTTTAAGTCCATACGGCTCCCTATTAATGTTAAAGTTAATAAATGAAATGTAGTCTTAAACTAATAAACTGTATCGGGTGACCTCCTTATAAAAATTTACACTTTTACTTTATACCTCTTAAATTAAAATTACTAGCCCCAAATTAGAAGCCCTTGGTCTTAAAGAATAAATAGAAGATAAACAATAAAAAAATAATGCTCGTGGCTATCATGAGGGAGCCTTTAAGGTCATTTTTAAATAATAAAAACGTCGACCGGTAGTGGTAAAGTAAAAAAATAGCAGCGAGAAGCAAACCGATGATACTAAACAATGAATTCATCATATAATTATAGATTGATTTACTCCTGAAGGGGATTTATGAAGGCCTTAGTAAAAAGACATGCAAAAGAAGGGTTGTGGTTAGAAGACATGCCCGAGCCAGACGTCGGCAACAACGATGTGTTGGTAAAGATTCATAAGACCGCGATCTGCGGTACCGACATCCACATTTATAACTGGGACGAGTGGGCCCAAAAAACAATCCCAGTGCCGATGATTACCGGGCATGAATATGCCGGTGAGATCCTCGAACTAGGGTCTAATGTCACCGACCTTAAGGTTGGTGACATCGTTTCTGGAGAGGGTCACATTACGTGTGGTCGCTGCCGAAACTGTCTCGGCGGAAGAATTCATCTCTGCCCTAATACTATCGGTGTCGGCGTCAACCGGACCGGCGCTTTTGCGGAGTACCTGTCCGTGCCCGCTAAAAATATCTTTAAACCCAGCCGCCCAATTTCAACGGACCTTCTGGCTATCTTCGACCCTTATGGAAACGCGGTGCATACCGCCCTCTCGTTTAACATGGTCGGTGAGGACGTGCTCATTACCGGTGCCGGTCCGATTGGCATGATGGCGGCGCTTGTTGCTAATCACGCCGGGGCTAGAAATATTGTCATCACTGACATCAACGAATTCCGTCTCGATTTAATTAAAAAAATATTGCCAAGCGTCGTGACCGTCAATGTTTCTAAGGAAGAAATTTCTAGGGAGATGATGAACTCGCTGGGCATTTTTGAAGGATTTGATGTGGGTCTAGAGATGTCGGGTTCACCTAAAGCCTTCAGAAGCATGCTCGATAAAATGATTAACGGTGGCCATATTGCGATGTTGGCGATTATGCCAGCAGGCTCAGGCATAGATTGGGACATGGTTGTCTTCAAGGGGCTCACCATAAAAGGCGTCTACGGACGTGAGATTTTTGAGACTTGGTACAAAGGCTCAATGATGGTCCAGAGTGGCCTGCCCTTAGAAAAAATGATTACGCACCGATTTGGTTATCAAGACTTCCAAGAGGGCTTTGACATTATGCGATCCGGTAAATCAGGAAAAGTTATTCTTAACTGGCAATAAAAAACAAAGGAAATCCATGAGCTTTAAAAATATTCAAGAGAGTTTTGCTAATGACATTGAGGACATTAAGTCCTCCGGCTTATGGAAAACAGAGCGCTTTATTAATTCAGACCAAAGTAACCTCATTACCCTGGCTGACGGGCGCGAAGTGGTTAACATGTGTGCCAATAACTACCTGGGTTTAGCGAACAACAAGCGCGTTATAGAGGCCGCAAAGAAGAGCCTTGACCAGTGGGGTTTTGGTTTGGCCTCCGTAAGGTTTATTTGCGGGACACAAACCATTCACAAGACCTTGGAGAAAAAAGTCAGCGAGTTCCTGGGGATGGAGGACACTATTCTTTATGCGGCCTGCTTTGACGCCAACGGAGGACTTTTTGAGACCATCCTCGGTGCGGAAGATGCCGTCATCTCAGACGAGCTCAACCACGCCTCTATCATTGACGGTGTTAGGCTCTCAAAGGCTCAGCGCTATCGCTACAAAAATAATGACATGGAAGACCTTAGACTCAAATTAATTGAGGCCAAAGAAAAGGGTGCTCGGCGGGTTCTCATTACAACTGACGGTGTATTTTCTATGGATGGCACCATAGCGCAACTGGATAAAATTTGTGACCTAGCGGATGAGTTTGACGCCATGGTCCATCATGACGACTGTCACGCTACCGGCTTTATGGGGAAGACCGGTCGTGGTGTGCATGAGTATTGTGGGGTCATGGACCGAGTTGACATCATCACCAGTACCTTTGGTAAGGCGCTGGGTGGGGCCTCCGGAGGATTCACCTCCGGTCGAAAAGAGATTATTGAGCTCTTACGCCAACGCTCTCGCCCCTACCTCTTTTCAAACACACTGGCACCAAGCATTTGTGCGGCAACCTTAGAAGTGATTGATATGCTGACAGAATCAACAGCCCTTAGGGACCGCTTAGAAGACAATACACACTATTTCAGAAAAGGCATGAAGGCGGCAGGTTTTGCTGTGGACGAAGGGGACCACCCTATCGTTCCGGTCATGTTAGGTGAGGCTTCACTTGCTCAGGAAATGAGTCGGCAGTTACTTGAGAAAGGAATTTATGCGATTGGATTTTTCTTTCCGGTGGTACCTAAAGGCAAGGCAAGAATTCGGACTCAAATATCAGCAGCGCATACAAAGGAAGATCTAGATAAAGCGATTAACGCATTTGCATCAACTCGAGAAGCAATTAAAGGTTAAGAAATATGGCGGAAGAGGTTAACCCCTAAGTAGGATCTCTATACTTATCCCCCGCCCTACTAATGCCCATAATCTTAGCTAAAATGATCCCGTTATTCCGACGCTAAAGCTTCTTTCACCCTTCAATGTCATGTCTTTTAGGAAGGAGGTGTGATCTCTTTTCTCCTCATCTAAAAGATTATCACCCTTAATGAAAATATTAAGCCCTTTCGCTTCAGGTAATTCGTAATTCATAGTCAGTGAAAGATTAGTAAAATCATCGGTTTTTAATTCATTAGCCCCAATGTCGCTTTGACTAAACTTATGCTCAATATCTATATTCGCTCGGAGAACACTCCATTGGTAAGACAGACCAGAACCTAGAGTGAGCGGTGGTATTCTTGGTAGATCACCACCATTTTTATTCTTGGCCCTAACGTAGTCACCCCAATAGCTTAGAGCATAATTGGCCGACAAATTTATATTGCCTTGGAATTCAAGGCCATAAAATTCAGCAGGAATATTTTGGTGTTGGAAGACCTTTAAAGCCTCTTCCACCCCACCATGATCGTGGTACTGAACTACCCCTGTGTCTAAGAGTGCTATGTAGCTGCTAAAGTTAGTAAAGTAAGGTGTTAAAGAAAAGCTATTTCCTTGATTTGCCCAACTCAATGTAGCGTCGATCGTGTTGGAGCGTTCATCCTTCAAATTTCGATCACCGTGCTCAATCGTCTCTGTGGCATGGTGTTTACCGTAAACAAATAATTCGTCCTGCGTCGGTGCTCTTTCAGTGTGGGCTAAACTAAAACCTAAGGACCAATACTGGTTAAGTTTTGAGTTGGTGCCGAACGACAAACTCATGTTGTTAAAAGTTTTTTTAGATCCAGTAAAACTAGTGCTTGTTTCACCACCCCCAGAAACTGCTGCACCATCGTCACTGCTAAAGTCATTGGCATCATACTCTTGATAGTCATGCCTTAGCCCCACAGTCAATTTATGTTTACCCACTGCGTACCTCTCTAATGCATAGAGCCCAATATTATTGCGTTGGTTGTTTGCGATAAAGGAGCCATTTTTTTGAGAGAACCGGAATGCACCAAAATCAAGCCCAACCACACCTCCTGACTGGGAAAACAATGAGTGCACAACCTCTATTTTACCGTCCGTACCTTGATCAAAAAAATCCAGGCTGGCTGTGCCGTCTTCCACTTCCTGGTGCTGATAATTATTGTAACCTAGCTTAAATTTTACTTTACTAATTAGGTCTGAAAGGTCTCGCATTTCAAGGACGTACTTGTAGTTATCGGATTCTAAATCAATGTATGCGCCGTCTTCTAATATGGTGCCGTACTCCTGCTCATGCTTAGCAAACGAGAGGCCGGTATAGCCTTTATCAAAAAAATAGGTAGCGCCCAAACCCCCACCACCACTCTCGCTATAAGAGTTTTGGAGAGTACCTTTACCGAACTTATCCCTAGTAAATTCAGGATCTGAATTGGCTAATTTTTCTGACACAGAAAATCCTGGGATCTTTAGATTTTTAGTGTCACGATTATAAAGATCCAGGTGAAACATTGTATTGTCAGAACCAATATCCACAAGCATTGAACCAGATGACGCAGTATTAGCACCACCATAGCTCGCATCATATTTACCCATTACGCCCTCAACAAACTCAGGGTGAATTCGGTAATCGACAATATTGACTACTCCCCCTATAGCGCCTCCTCCGTAAATAATAGATTCCGGTCCTCGTATAATCTCAATCTGTTCAGCAGCCATGGTATCTAAGGCAATGCCATGATCTCCAGACATGTTGGAGACGTCCCTAACTTCCAGGCCATTATTGAGAATTTTAATTCGATTTCTATCCATACCCCGAATAACTGGACGTCCTACACTATTCCCCCATGCGCTGTTACTTACTCCAGGTATCTTTTCGAGGGTATTACCCAATGAAGAGCTTTTATTATTTTGTAGATTGATACCATTCATTATGTAAATAGGGCGAGACATTTCATCGGAAGACAACTCTAGAGGGTTTGCCGTAACGGGTATTTCTTTTAGTTTTAGTGTTTTTGCCTCATCGGCATTCACCACAACACTTAAAAGTATTATGCTTAACGTTAATTTATTACGCACGTTTATTCCTTAAAATATTAATTTAATTTTATTTAAACTTGTACTTTTAAGGGGTAATTAAGGTGCGCGTGATTGGTAGGCAGAAAATCTAGCTGCAAGAACATTTGTTACTTGATTGTTTTCAAGAAAAATATTTCCCGAGGCTAAATAAAAGTTTAGTGATTTTTCAAGGCCGTTGGATGTTACAAGGTTGTGTTTAAGGAGACAGTCTTCATTATCATGCCCGATATCTTTGTTAATCTCATGAAATGCGTGCTCAACGTCATGAGACAGACTTGCTTGCACATTGAAAAGCAATGCAAATAAAACAAGGAATAGGTGTATATTTTTTTTAAACATCGGATAACACTATAAACAACAAAAATAAAACTGTAAACAGCAGTGATTAACAACAAGGAAAGTTCGTGAGGGAGTCATTCGCTCACTCATAATAGAATTTATTATTAAAATCGCTCTGGTGTTGTCTAGAACAGCATGTCCATACGGACGATTTATATCGGCAGTGATCTAAGGCACATTAGGTTTATTTCTTACAAAAGGGGTATTCTCTGCAAGAATAATCACACAACACCTGATTAACCACAACCATTACTTTTGTCTTTTTAATGGAGAAACGTCTAGGCAACACCAGAACGAGCTCTCATTTAATTACGTTACTCCTATAATTTATATTATTCAATATTTTTTCATTTAACCCCCCCCCCACAAATTATAAATTAAATAATTATGAAGTTAATTAGATGTAATATAGACTTGTAAAATACCCTATAGGGGTATACAGTATAATACATAAAACAAGGAGAAAGTTATGGAAAACTGTTGTGACGAAAAACATCCCAATTACGAAAAGCATATTCCAAGATTAAATAAAATCACAGGGCAGCTAAATGGAATAAAAAAGATGATTGAAGAGCAGAGATATTGCCCTGAAATTATTACCCAATTAAAAGCAGTAAGCTCGGCCTGCCAATCATTAGAAATTATTATGCTTGAAAAACACCTTGAGAGTTGTGTTATGGAGGCATTTCAGTCAAAAGACAAAAATGCACAAGCAAAAAAAATTAAAGAGCTATCACTGTTATACAAGAGGTGAAATAGTTGATGGTTAAAAGCAGCTCCATAATAAGCGCTCTGTTATTAATAAGTCATCAAACATTTATTTACGCTGCGCCTATGAGCTTTAAAGGCTCTACAACTAGCATGTCTACCATTAGTGAAAGCTATTCCAGTGTGGAATCCAGCTACGCAATTACGTCAAAAGATTCCTTGGGGTTAAAGGCTTATACAAGCAAAGGGAATGGGTACAAATTAAGGGTTGGGGAGATCGTGTATTTACGAAGATTGTTAAGGGTAAATAAAACGCAGTCGCAAACCAATTTATGGCTATTTACGGGTGCCGGCACAATGAGCCTAGAAAAAAATGTTCAGGATGATGACCATTCATATTTAAGTCCAACCTTACAGTTTGATTATGAAACAAAAAATGTCTATGGGTTAATCTCACACCAAATTTTAAGAGTTGGGCACGAGAATTTTGATACAACCAAAATAGAAGGTGGCTTTTCATTTTACGAAACAGGCTATAACGAAACACAGCCCTGGTTTATTCTAAAAGCTAAAAACACCAACTCCATAGACAATAAGAGCGAATACACCCCAACCTTAAGATTTATCAATAAATCTATTTATGGGGAAGTAGGCGTAACAACAGATGGCGACCCATCCCTTCACTTAATGTATACATTTTAGGAGAATTACCATGAAAAAAGGCATCTTAATAGTAACCTTATTGTTTAGTTTTAATAGTTATGCACTGACTCAAAAAATTGAAGTGCTGGGCATGGTTTGTGCTTTTTGTGCACAAGGCATAGAAAAAAGCTTTGGGTCAGTTGAGAATGTTAAGGATATTTTTGTTAGTTTAGAAAATTACTTTGTCGCAATAGAGTCAAAAGATGGGAAAAGTATTGACGAGAAGCTGATTAGAACCATTATTACTGATGCCGGTTATGACGTTAAAAAGATCGAGGTCGTTTCTGACTCTGTGAGTGAAATCAGGAGGGAGTATGACGCTAAATAAAGAGGCAGACTTAATGAAGTCAAATAAGTTAGCAAATTACTTATCTTTATTTACGAGTAGCGGAACGATAGTTTGTTGTGCCCTACCCGCGCTACTGGTTTCAATTGGTGCGGGAGCAGCTTTAAGTTCTTTAATTGCAGTATTTCCGCAATTAGTTATTCTTTCCATCTATAAAATTCCAATATTTATGGGTGCCTTTGTGATGCTTATAATTTCTGGAGTACTGCAATACCAAACAAGAAAGCTTCCTTGTCCTGCAGATAAAAAACAAGCGGTTGCGTGTATCCGAACCCGAAAAATATCGTTGATTATTTACTTTGCATCGGTAGGAATTTTTACTATTGGCCTTCTCTTTGCATTTATTATCCCGTTATTCATCAATTAAATTTAATAATTACTTATCTACAAAAAGCCAATTGAGTACTCTTTTATCATGCTCTTAAAACCAGCTTAGTCCTAAATAAATAAGTGGGCAAATTAGGTATTGGAGATTTTTGCTAGAAATGCACTACCAAACCCAAATTCCTGGTTGTCCCATAGATGTCATCATATACTGTCAAACTGCTTCACATTGGCATAGGCATAGGCTTGAGGGTTGAGTTGGCAGATAGCACCCAGTGAGGCGGTGGTGTAGGTGTTGCTCTTATCCACACGATAACATTAAAGACTGACACTAATGTCGGGCTTTTTTTATGCCTGCTATATAATGCAAAGTATGAGAGAAAATGATCAGTTACACCCCTTCATCTTTGAAGAACATCCTATCAGAGGTGCTCTAGCGCACCTCAATAACACCTTTAATCGAGCCTTGGCTAACCAAAAGCTACCAATGGTGGTCAAGAAGGCATTGGGTGAACTAATGGCAGCGAGCGCCCTTCTCACATCTACCTTAAAAATGGACGGTGCATTAATTATACAAATACAAAATAAAGGCCAATTAAAACTACTGGTCGTTGAATGTAACTCCCATATGGATATTCGCGCCACTGCTAAGTGCGAAGGAGAGATAGCAGAAAATGCAAACTTTTTAGATTTAATCCAAGGGGGTCGATGCGTTATTACCTTGGATCCAAAAGACGGCAAACCATACCAAGGCATTGTCCCTATTGAAGGCACCTCTATCTCTGAGATATTAGAAAGCTACATGTTGCGCTCACAGCAACTAGAGACAAATATACAGCTCAGCTGCGATGGTAAAAGTGCTAGTGGCTTATTATTACAAAAGCTGCCTGAGCTTCCATCGCATGATGCAGATGCATGGAATAGACTGTGTATCCTAGCAAATACCGTCACTGAAAAAGAGTTGAACACTTATGATGTTGAAAAATTAAACACGCATTTATTTAATGAAGAAGACATTCGATTATTTGAATCTAAACCAATGCAATTCAATTGTAAGTGTAACCGGGCAGGCGTAGCTGATATGTTGAAAATGTTAGGTAAAGAAGAGGTAGACAGCGTATTAGTGGAGCAAAAAAAGATTGAGGTCAATTGTGATTACTGCAATAAACACTATGCATTTGATCAGGTAGATGCGGGAGCACTCTTCACAGATAATAGCCAAGGAAAAGCTAACAAGTCTATTCATTGAGGTTTTATTTTTTCAGGTACCCGAAGAGGATAATCAGCAAAATAAAAAAAGGGCTCTTAAATTAGAGCCCCTTTAACTTTTCTCTAGCTATTTAAAAACTAATGAAGTGGTTTTTCAAAGCAAATCGAAACGATCAGCGTTCATTAATTTATTCCAAACACCGATGAAATCACTAACGAATTTCTCTTTATTGTCATCTTGTGCATAGACTTCTGCAATAGCACGAAGCTCTGAATTGGATCCAAATACCAAATCCGTTCTTGATGCAGTTCTAACTTCCTTGCCAGTCTTACGGTCTTTAGCCACATAGCTGTTATAGCCTGTCTTCTCCCACTGAACTTCCATGCTTAACAAAGTCTTAAACCATGAGTTATCAAGATGGCCTGAACCAAATAAGCCTTCACCAGTATGACTGATGCCAAGCGATCTCAAGCCACCGACTAATACCGTCATTTCTGTTGGTGTTAGGCCGAGCAGCTGCGCCTTGTCCAACATCATTTCCTCTGGAGTGACTGCAAATTCTTTTTCAACATAGTTACGGAAACCACATGCTCGTGATTCCAAATGTGAAAATGAATTTTCATCTGTTTGATCTTGTGAAGCGTCACCCCGCCCTGGTGCAAAAGGGACCTTAACGCCAGAAGCTTGCTCAATCGCAACCACACCTGCAAGCACTATCACATCAGCAACTGACACCCCAGTCTTAGCGGCTATCTTTTCGTAGATTGGTAATACTTTTTCGAGTTGCGCTGGTTTGTTGACTGCCCAATTACGCTGCGGAGCAAGGCGAATTCGTGCGCCATTAGCTCCACCACGTTTATCCGATCCACGGAATGTACTAGCGGAAGCAAAAGCCACTTCAGTCATCTCGGTGACAGATAAAGATGCATTACGAATAGCAGCCTTGACTGTTTCCACCTCATATTTACTATTGCTTGCTGGAACAAGATCATGCCAAATGTAGGTAGCTTCTTTGAAGTCACCAGCTACATAGTTGCTCTTAGGGCCGAAATCACGATGCAACAATTTAAACCATGCTCGTGCAAAGGCTTCGCCAAATTCTTTAGGGTTGGCTAAGAATTTCTCTCCAATAGCATGGTAAGTTGGGTCCATCTTTAAAGCCATATCTGCGGTGGTCATAATAGGTTTCACTTTTTTACCACTTCCATCCACCTCTGGCGCCATTTTACTTTCAGGTAGGTTGATAGGTGTCCATTGATGAGCTCCAGCTGGACTCTTTGTTAGCTCCCAGTCATAGCCAAAAAGTAATTCTAAGTAGCCCATATCCCACTGGATTGGATTGCTTGTCCAAGGACCTTCTATTCCGCTCGTAATGGTATCTACTCCCCTACCACTCTTGTGGCTACTCTCCCAACCAAAACCTTGTGCTTCAATTTCGCCGGCTTCTGGGTTATTTCCAACGCATGAAGCAGGACCATTACCATGGGCTTTGCCAAACGTATGCCCACCTACAGTTAAGGCGAAAGTCTCCTCATCATTCATGGCCATTCGTTTAAATGTTTCGCGTATGTCTTGTGCGGAAAGCAATGGGTCGGGCTTACCATTAGGGCCCTCGGGGTTTACGTAGATTAGCCCCATTTGTACTGCTGCCAATGGATTTTCTAAGTCTTGACGGGTAGCGCCATAGCGATTATCGCCTAGCCACTTATCTTCCGAGCCCCAGTAAATATCTTTTTCTGGATGCCAGATATCTTCGCGACCTAAAGCAGTTCCGTGGTTAGGACCGCCCATATCTTCAATCGCAACATTCCCTGCAAGCACAATTAAATCCGCCCATGAGAGTTTATTGCCATATTTCTGTTTAACAGGCCATAGTAAACGACGGGCTTTGTCGAGGTTACCGTTATCTGGCCACGAATTGAGTGGTGAAAAACGCTGTGTGCCAGTTCCAGCGCCACCTCTTCCATCAGCGGTTCGATAAGTGCCTGCGGCATGCCATGTCATGCGAATAAAAAATGGACCATAATGACCATAGTCGGCTGGCCACCAATCTTGACTGCTGTGAAACACGGCTTTGATATCTGATTTAACAGCATTAATATCTAACGTCTTTACTGCCTCACGATAATTAAAATCGCCTAGCGGATTAGACTTTTTGTCATGCTGACGTAAGATGTCTAAGTTGAGAGCGTTAGGCCACCATTGATGACTTATTTGATTAACAGTGGTTACGGCACCGTGGCCATATGGACATTTGCCTGTGCTATCTGAGTTCTGATTTTCCATTATTTATTCCAATCCTATTTTATAGTTTTTTATTATTAAACACTTGTTAAACAATATCATCACAAGCAAAAGAACTAAAGTAATTGAATGTGAGTTAATTCAATTCCGCCACAATAATACCGTCAATTATTTTGACACTCCGTATTAAACCCCTGTTCCATCCTAGGTTTCGGGGTATCTCAAATTTAATACTTAATGAATTTACTTAGTTAAGATTAATGAATTTTTCTGAGAGTCCCTTTGTCCTAAAAGTATTGGTATGAAAATAAAATGTTATTTGTTTTTTAGTGAATAGAAAGAATAAATATTATTAATTTTTTTACAACTTAAAGGGGATCGTTATGCTTACAAAATCAAGACAAATAGTTAAAGCTTCTCAGAAACTTAAAACACATAAAGCTATCAAAAATTCTCAACAAAAAGTTTTAAAAACGACAGACGGTGATGTTTTCGTATGTAAACAAGGTGATACGGTATGTTGGCAAAGATGGACATCCGCAATGACTGATTGTTGGTAAGAGGGCGAATAAATTAGTGGCATAGCATATAAAGACTTAAGGTATTCTCAAGTTTTTTAGATGTATTATGGGCTATATTTTTGGGTATTTATTTACTAATGCCTATTAAATACTACATATAAAGGTATAAAAACCGTCGTACGGTGGTGCTTACCAGGTTAGGTATTATAAGCTATTAAAGTAGTGCAATAATGTACCATTCCATTGATATAAAGATTAGTTTACTGTTATGGCACTACATCGCTGTCTTTAAAACCAATATAAGCGCTTCATTTTTTGCCTCAGAAGCAAGGTCAAAAGCAGATTTACCGTTGTTATCTTTTAATTCTGGTTGAGCACCATGATTTAAAAGTTGCGTTACTACATCAACATATCCAGCACTAGTTGCCATCATTAATGCGTTTTGGCCACGATCATCCTGAATATTGGCGTCTGCGCCAGCATTTAATAGTAGCGTTACAGCATCATTTTTCCCGTAGCCTGATGCCCACATCAATGGTGTTAAGTCATGAGTATATTTTTTATTCACTTCTTTTGTTTTAGCCAGTAGAAGTTTAATTATTTGTAAATTACCATTTGCTGATGCGTAAATAAGCGCGGTTTTGCCAGTGTTATCTGCAATATCGACTACAGCACCATTCTCCAATAATAACTTAACAATTTTACTATGCTCGCCATAAACAGCCTCAGTGAGCGCCGTTACTTTCTTTAAGCTAAAATGATTGACTTCAGCACCGCCCTCCAATAAATATTGTGCAATATCAAAGTAGCCACCTTTTGACGCCATCATTAACGCACTTTGACCTCGGGTATTAACCATATTGATTTCAGCTTCATGATCAACTAAGTATTTCACAAGATCAATACTTCCTGATTTTGTTGCATATATCAGCGCCGAATTACCCATACGATTTCGTGCTTTAACCGATGCACCTTGTTCAATTAATTGCTTCGTCTGTTTAAAGTCCCCTGCTTCCGCCGCATCAAATAGTTTAAAATTTATATCACGAAATTCATCTGCATGAACATATGAAAATTGCAGAAAAAGAAGGATAAATAAATATATTGGTATATTAATTCTGCTGTTCATGATGCTCAATCCTCTAATTAAGTTAAAATTATTTAGCGTTAAAGCTACCAAGGTAGTCTGAGACATCTTGTATCTCTTGCTCATTAAGTGTTTTAAATAAAGATGTCATAGCAGGTGCATTCTTACGAATATTATTTTTAAAATCATTCATCGTATTTTTCAAGTACTCTGGATGTTGGTTGGAAAGTCTCGGCACCCTACTATTACCTTTTAGTGTGGCTAAATGGCAAACAGTGCACTGACCTTCATTAAGAATCAATCTAGCAGCTTTAGCTCGTTTGGAGTCTATTAAGTAATTAGTTTTAGGCCAAGGCTGTTCCGAAAAATATTGAGCCATTAATTTTAAATCTGCTTCTTCAATACCAGCTACAATAGGACTCATAACAGAGCTAGCTCTAAGCCCTTTTTTCATATCTTTAAGCTGAACATACATATAATAAAATTCCTGGCCACCTAGAATAGGAACCATACCAATGGTTGATGCGCCCTTGTCTCCATGGCAGGCAAAACAAGTCTCTAAAGTCTTTCGTACTGAGAGGTATTCATCTTGTTCACTTATTTCAGAACCACTGCCAGGAGATAGTTTCTCATCCGTGGCCAAAGTTGTATTAGTAAATAATGTCAATATTATTAGTGCTAAACAATGCTTTTGTATATTAACCATGATTAATAAATTCCGTAATTAATAAATCTTTAACAAAACTAGTCTAATTATATATAGATGGTTAGCTTCATTTATTAAATGACAAAAAAATGGCTGCCTTTAACTAAAGGCAGCCAAAATTCACATATCTGTTACTTTTTCAACTTATAAGCAATGATTTCATTACCGCGTTTGAAGTCCATTTGCGCATTACCACCTGAACCTACAACGACATACTGTTCACCATCAACATTATAAGAAGCAGGAGGTGCATTAACGCCCGCTTTGGTTTGATCTTGCCACATCAATTCACCAGAAGTTGAATTAAAAGCCTTGAACAAGCCATTGCCTTCACCAGTGAATACTAGTCCACCAGCAGTAGCAAGAATGCCGCCGATCATAGGTTGCTGCGTTTTAACTTTCCACTTAATCTTTCCAGTGTTGTAATCAACAGCAGTCACATTACCCCATTGTTGTTCAGATGCGATTACTTTGAATGCACCACCAAGCCATAATTTACCGTCTGGATAAGGTGTTTCTTCCACATGGTAGGTCATTGGTTGATGAATGTTAAGTGCGTAAGCCAGGCCTTGGTTAGGATCGGTCGCCATTGGGGACCATTCAACGCCGCCATTTGCGCCAGGTAACATACTAGCACCCGCTGCGGTTGGCAACACCCAGCGATCACGCTGCATAACCATAGGTTCAGAATGACGAATTAAGCTACAGTCAGATGCATTATGCACGTAAACATAACCCGTTTTACCGCCATGAAGAACACCTTTTACTGTTTGACCATCTTCATTCTTAACTGGAACAAGGATAGGAGGACTCACAGCATCAAGATCCCATACATCGTGTGCAATGTATTGGAAATGGCAAGATTTCTCTCCGGTATCCAAGTCAACTGCAACAAGTGAGTTTGTATATAAATTATCACCTGGACGTATCGCACCATACAAGTCAGGGGATGGGTTGCCCACTACAAAATAGGCTCGGTTATTATCGCGGTCAATTGCCATATTTTGCCAAACACCGCCGCCTAGAGTTTTGTAAGGGTCGCCTAATTCTTTAAGTGCTGCTTTTTCAGCTTTGATGTCACGATGCATGTAAAGACCAGTTGCATCATTTTCAGCCCAAACCCCTACTGAATTTTCTGGAATACTATTAAATGTCCATAGCAAAGCACCGGTTTTAGCATCGAATGCTTTAACAAAACCACGAATACCATATTCACCCCCATTGGTACCGATTAGCACTTTTCCATTAACTATAGTTGGTGCCATAGTTTCACTGTAACCCTTTTCAGGGTCAGCAATTTGAACATCCCACACTTTTTTACCCGTCTTAGCATTTAATGCTACCAGTCTAGAATCCAACGTTCCCATATAGACCATATCATCAAGCGCGGCAACACCCCGATTGTTAGGGCCACAACAATACGTTGTTATTGGTCCCATTTTGTGTTTGTAATGCCACTTTTCCTTACCTGTTTTAGCATCTAATGCATATACATGATTAAAGGAGGATGTTACAAACATGGTGCCATTAATAATAATAGGGGTCGTTTCTAATGAGTCGACAACGTCCATCTTAAATGACCAGGCGCGTTTTAGATTATGTACATTTTCACGATTAATCTGTTCTGCAGGATAAAAGCGAGTCTGGCTATAGTTACCATTGGTATGTAGGAAATTATTTGAATCTCCGTCCGCTTTATCTAACAAGTCCTGAGTAACTGTTTGCATGTTTCCATACAAACTCCCGCCACTTACCTCTTCACCAGCAAAAACATTATGCATAGGTGCTGCCGCAAAGATTGATGCTATCGCTATACTTATAACATTGTTACTTAACTTTTTATCTATTTTAGGCATTTGTAATCTCCTGTTTACCATGAATAAAAGTACAAGTCATTTTTAGTACGAACTTTACTCTGTTCCTATTAAATGCCTTAGTCAAGTCAGTTTTATTTATAGTAACAATAATTATTATTTAATTAGCACTGCCGACCCCGAGCAGAAAATACCTAATAGCAATTGACAATAGTTAGCCGGCTAACTATAATGGCCTTATGCTTCAACTAAAAGACCTTCCAGACGCAATAGTCCTCAAAAAATTCGCCGAAAGATATGCAGATGTAGATTCACGCTCAGTAACCCACTTTTTAAATATTCTTCGTATCGGTACTGAACTAGCTGAATCTTTAGATCGTTTTCTTGCCACGCATGGTTTGCTCCAAGGCAGATGGTGGGTGCTTATTTTACTAATGCGTGAAGATGATCTGACTTCCACTCCCTCTGAGCTTGCTGAGAAAGCTGGAGTAAGTAGGGCCACAATGAGTGGACTAATTAACGGCTTGTTGCGAGATGGCCTAGTTGATCGTCAGGAAGATAACAATGACCGCAGAAGCTACTCAATCCTGCTTACTGCTGCAGGACAAGACAAACTGGATGAAGTAATGCCAGATTATTACCCTCGAGTCAAAAAAATGATGAATGCTATTCCAGAGCAACAGAGAGAAGATTTAGTAAATCAGCTAATGCTTTTGAAAGAGCATAGCAGTGTATTCGATTAACTTTTTTTGGCTGTATAGTTAGCTGGCTAATTAATTGGAAATTGAACGGTATTATTTAAAATTTTTAACCCTTAAGGAGATACAAATGAAAAATAGATCAATCATTGAAGCAGCCAATACTGAATGGAACAATGCACTCAATAGCGGTAACGTTAAGGAGTTAGCAGCGCTTTATGCAGAGAATGCCACCCTCTCACCAGGAAATGGAAAGACGTTGGTAGGTCGCGCAGAAATTGAAAATCTATTTAAAGGTTTTGTAGAAGGTGGTGTTCACAACCACACATTGGAAATTATCGAAGTGGGCGGTTCCGATAAAATGATCTATCAGATTGCCAGATGGAATGCCCAAGGTGCAGAGACCAACGGTGAAGTTCCGACCTTCGGTGGCATCACCACAAGCGTATTTGAACAAAGCTCAGATGGAAATTGGTTAGCTCGAACACATATATGGAATGTAAACCAATAGGGCCGGTACCAATAATCAGTATTGATTTTTGATTCATTGATTACTTGCTAGAACCTCACCACTACACCCACATATAGTTATTTCCTTGGCCTAGCTTTTGGATCTTTCAACGACTCAATATCCATTCGTATACTTGCAAACCATTCGAATCCCACTATATCGTTATAAGGACGAATCATCTTCAATTTAAAATTTACCTTATTATTTTGCCGCCTCTAGTGCCTGTGATATATCAGCAATAATGTCATCGATATGCTCTATTCCAACTGATATCCTCACCATTTCCTCACTAACCCCAGCTGCTTTAAGCTCTTCTGTGCTTAGTTGCCTGTGAGTTGTCGAGGCTGGATGGCAAGCTAATGACTTTGCGTCACCGATATTTACTAAGCGAAGGATCATCTGCAATGCATCAATAAACTTTGCGCCCATCTCTGCTCCGCCTTGTATCCCGAAGCTGATGATGCCTGAGGCAAGACCACCTGTAGTCTTTTGGCAATTGTCAAAATACTTGCTATCTTTTAATCCCGCGTAATTAACCCATGCAACCTGCTTATGATCTTGTAAATATTGAGCAACAGCTTCTGCGTTGGAACAATGCCTTTCCATCCGCAAACCTAAAGTTTCCAATCCCTGCATAATAAGAAATGCACTATGAGGGGATAAGGCAGCCCCTGTATTTCTTAGCGGAACCACTCTACACCTTCCAATAAAAGCTGCTGGGCCCAAAGCTTCCGTATAGATAACTCCATGGTAAGAAGGGTCAGGTTCATTCAACATAGGAAACTTTTGTTTATCTTTAGCCCAATCAAATTTTCCTGAATCAACAATAATTCCACCAATAGTAGTTCCGTGGCCGCCAATATACTTTGTTAAGGAATGGATAACGATATCTGCTCCAAAATCAAACGGTTTGCATAGATAGGGTGTAGCTACGGTGTTGTCGACAATCAACGGCACTCCGTGCTTATGAGCAATCTTAGCTAAGGCCTCAAGATCAACAACATTTCCCAGCGGATTACCAATAGTCTCACAAAATAACGCCTTGGTATGCTGGTCAAATGCATCATCAATTTCATCAAAATTTCCTGCATCCACCATTTTGACATTAATGCCTTGTTGCGGAAAAGTGTGTGCAAATAAATTGTATGTGCCGCCATATAATTGGCTGACACTCACTATATTATCTCCGGAACGGGTAATGCACTGGATGGCATAGGTAATAGCTGCCATTCCTGATGCAACTGTTAATGAAGCTATACCCCCTTCCATTTCAGCAACCCTTTGTTCAAGGACGGCATTAGTTGGATTCATGATCCTCGAATAAATATTACCCTCAACCTTTAAGTCGAAAAGATCTGCTCCGTGTTGAGTGTTATCAAAAGTGAATGATGATGTTTGGTATATGGGGGTTGTTGCTGCCTTCGTTGTCTTTTCTGACTCGTACCCATGATGTAAGGCAATTGATTCTAGCTTCATTTTTTAGCTCCTTAAGTTACGAATATATACAGATTGGTTTTATAGATTTTACCAGAATAACCGAGTCACGAAGGTTGATCTATTGGTTCCATACTAATTGATGGGTAATGCATCATGATTTCGTTAACCCCTTCTTTGGTAAGTTTGATTCGTAGCGCTATATTTTCTCCAAAATTCTTATCGAGAATAGTGCCATTATTCTTAAGTATTACATTAGTAATTTTATCTAACATATTGTATTTAATTAATAAATTATAATAATATAAGTCAATAAAAGGTGTAACTTTTGCTTTGGCTAATGCCATCATCCCAGCTTTACTATAGGCGCGTGCTAAGCCACCCGTCCCCAGATTAATTCCACCGTAAAACCGAACCACCGCAAGCCCACTATTTGCGAAATGTTTCATTTCTAAAATATTTAACAAAGGTTTTCCCGCGGTACCGGAGGGCTCTCCAGCATCATTAAAATAGGAATCTACGCCTGATTTAGTCTTAATTTGATACGCAAATGCAATATGGTTACAGCCAGGATTGGCGTTGTGAATTTTATGTATATGGGCTAGGAATTCTCTTCTTGATTGAGCTGACAAAGCATACCCAACAAATTTCGATTTATTGACAACAAGCTCTTCTGATTGTGTAGCTTGCTGAATAACATTCAATCAACTAAGCCCCTCTATCTGACCTTTGTCATTGACGGACATATTCTCACTCGCTGGTTTCATAGGTAACCCTGGCATAGTCATAACGGACCCACATATAATCACTAAAAATTCAGCTCCTCTGGCCAGCTTGATCTCTTTTACTATTAACGAATGGTCTGAAGCCGCACCTTTTAATGTCGGGTCACTTGAAAATGAATACGGGGTTTTTGCAATACAGACAGGAAATTTCATGTATTTGGTAGCAAGGTCATTTAGTTGCTCTTGTGCTAAATCTTCATAGACAACCTCTTTGGCATGGTAGATATTCGTGGCAATCGCTTTAATTTTTTCTTGGATGCTGTCCTCATCTTTATACATAAATTTAATGGGTGAGCTTTTCTTGCCTTCTGTTAATAACAATACCTTTGTTGCTAGCTCGGCTGCTCCCTTAGGTCCCTCAGCCCAATGGCGGCATACAACTGCATCAAAACCTAGGTTGTTTACGGCTTTTTGAACATATGCTATCTCTTCATCAGTGTCCGATGCAAAATAATTTATCGCTACTACGACATTCTTAGCGTAATGTTCGTTAGAATTTTTAATATGTCTTTGGAGGTTCGTAAAGCCCTCTTCTAAGGCACTCATATTTAGCTCATTCAAATCCTTTACCTCAATACCACCATGATATTTAAGGGCTCTTATAGTCGCTACGATGACAATGAGGTCAGGATTAAGTCCGGTCTGTCTGCATTTAATATTAATAAATTTTTCTGCGCCTAAATCGGCTCCAAACCCAGCCTCAGTAACAACATAATCTCCAAGCTGCATAGCAAGATCAGTAGCGGCAAAAGAGTTGCAGCCATGGGCAATATTGGCAAAAGGACCGCCATGAATAAAGGTTGGCGTATGAGCAATGCTTTGAGTAAGGTTAGGCATAAAAGCATCTTTAAGCAATGCCACCATAGGACCTTGAGCTTTAAGGTCTTTAGCTAGTATTGGTTCCTTTGTTGAGTCTTTATTTTTTGCAACCTCTATCTCGCCTAATCTTTTTTCTAAATCATGTAATGAGGTCGCTAAGCAAAAAATGGCCATCACCTCACTAGCTACCGAAATATCAAACCCGGTTTGATATTCATACCTTGTATTTTGAACTGAAATGTTTCTTATTGAACGATCATTCATATCCATACAACGCTTGAATGAGATACGGTTTACATCGATACCCAGAGCATTACCATGGTAAACATGGTTGTCAATTAGGGCCGATAACAGATTGTTTGCAGAGGTAACAGCATGGAAGTCACCCGTAAAATGTAAATTTATGTTCTCCATAGGAAGAACCTGCGAATACCCTCCGCCTGTAGCACCACCTTTCATACCAAAAACTGGTCCTAATGAAGGCTCTCGAACACAAATCACGGCTTTTTTGCCTAGGCTATTTAATGCGTCGGCAAGACCTATTGTTGTAGTGGTTTTTCCTTCACCGGCAGGAGTTGGACTCATTGCAGTTATTAAAATAAGCTTTGCTTGCTGGTTCGTCTTTGTTATTTTGCTTGCATCTATTTTTGCGATGTAGGGTCCGTAATTAATTAGCGCATCTTTTGAAACGCCAACTAATGCTGCAATTTCTTCAATGGGCTTCAGCTCCGCTTCTTGAGCAATATTTAAATCTGATTTCATAAGATAAAATTTTGTATGTAAAAAAACATATTAACTGATTTTTTAACTATACTTGCCTTTTTTCTAGAATAATTTTCAGCTCACGATCAGTCATTTGAGGTATAAACATTTTAATAAAATCAGAAGTAAAGGTGCGAACAAAGGTGTCCTGCCTTATGCCTATATACGTAGTGCTTACTGGAAATAAATGACTGACGTCTTTAGCTATTAAATTCCGGTCTTTTTCTTTGTCAAAAGCCATCTCCGCTATCAGTCCTATGCCCAAATTAAGGTTTACGTATGTTTTTATAACATCGGCATCAATGGCAGTTAGCATTATATTTGGCTCTATATTTGAATCCTTAAAAACCTTTGAAACTATAGTGCTACCTGTGAATGCATAGTCATAAGTGATAAGCGGGTAAGACGCTAGGTGCTCTAATGTAATGCGCTCTTCTTGTGCCAAAGGATGTTCTTTTGGCATAACTAATGAGCGGTTCCATGAGTAACAGGGTATACAAAAAATTTTATCATTTGATCCTATGGCCTCTGTAGCAATTCCAACATCTGCTTCACCTTTAAGAATCTGTTCAGTCACCTGGCTCGGATTTCCTTGATGAATATTTAAATTTACTTTAGGGTATTTTTTAATAAAGGTTTCAACAACTTTTGGAAGCTTGTAGCGAGCTTGGGTGTGCGTTGTTGCAATAGTAAAAACTCCCTCATTATTATTTTTATATTCAGCTGAAATATTTTTAATATTTCTGCTTTCTCTAATAATCTCAGATATTGAATCAAAAACTTTTTCTCCTGGGTCAGTTAACCCAACCAATCTCTTGCCGTGCCTTTGGAATATTTGTACTCCTATCTCCTCCTCTAGCAGCTGTATCTGCTTGCTTACCCCGGGCTGGGATGTATGCATGGTTTTAGCGGCTGTCGAGATATTGAAGCTGTTTAAAACCACTTCGTATATACAGCGTAATTGTTGTAGTTTCATATATATTAAAAAGTTATGTTAATAGAAGTTATTATTATTAAAATACTATATGAAAATCTGCTATATTTCACCCTAATTTATTAAATTTAGTTGGTTGCGCATGGGCATTGAGTATTCATTATCTGGATTTGTTGTAGGCTTATTAGTTGGTTTGACTGGGGTTGGTGGTGGTTCACTCATGACTCCATTACTGGTAATTCTATTTAAAATTAATCCTGCTGTAGCGATTGGTACAGACCTTCTCTATGCAGCAATAACAAAATCATTTGGAGTGATCAGCCACAATAAATTTGGCCATATCGATTGGCGCATTGTTGTGCGCTTGCTAATTGGGAGTATTCCGGCATCCATATTAATGAATTTATATATTCAGGACATAGATCTTAGCTCAGAAAGCACTATCAGTTTTATTGAGATGTCTCTAGGTGTCGCACTCATTTTTACTTCATTGGCCGTTTTATCTCAGCCTTTAATTATTAAAAAAACAAAAAATAAAGCATGGAAGCCATTCAAACATACCAACGGATTCACTATCCTGTTAGGATTTATACTTGGAGGGATGGTTACACTAACCTCTGTAGGGGCAGGCGCTTTGGGTGTAACTGCTTTACTTATCATCTATCCAAGAATGCAAATTAAAAATATAATTGGGACAGATATAGCACATGCAGTTCCATTAACTCTATTTGCTGGGCTTGGTCACTACCATTTAGGTAATGTGGATATGATGTTGCTTGGCTCCCTTCTGCTTGGATCAATACCAGGGATTTGGATTGGAAGCTATTTAAGCTCCAAAATAAATGAAAACAAACTACGATATATTTTAGTCCTGGTTCTGCTGGGTGTAGGGACTGAACTACTAATAAACTAATAAGGTAAGTTATGTATAAATATGACGCAGTAGACCAGAAGCTTGTAGACGAAAGAGTTAGTCAGTATGAGGGTCAATTAACCCGATACCTTAAAAAAGAACTTTCGGACGAAGAGTTTAGGCCTCTGAGGTTACAGAATGGCCTCTACATACAGAGGCATGCGCCTATGTTACGCGTTGCAATCCCTTACGGTCTATTATCCTCTAGGCAGCTTAGAAAGCTGTCAGACATAGCTGATAAGTATGATCGTGGTTATGGTCACTTCAGTACGCGACAGAATATTCAATTTAATTGGCCTAAGCTCGAGGATACGCCAAAAATATTAAAAGAATTAGCTAGCGTCGAGATGCATGCTATCCAAACATCAGGAAATTGCATACGAAATATCACAACCGATCAATTCTCTGGCGTTACTCCAGACGAAATAGTTGACCCAAGGTATGTGGCAGAGATTATTAGGCAATGGAGCACATTCCATCCTGAGTTTGCCTTGCTACCAAGAAAATTTAAAATAGCAGTAACCGGTTCCAACAAAGATCGTGCCATTGTTCAGGCGCATGATATTGGTCTAGAATTTTTTATCAACAAGCAAAACAAAATGGCAATCAAAGTCTGGGTTGGTGGCGGGCTTGGTCGCACCCCAATTCTTGGTTCTGTAATCAATGAGGAATTGCCGTGGGAACATATTCTTACCTACTCTGAAGCGATTCTTCGTGTCTACAATCTCTATGGTAGAAGAGATAACATGTACAAAGCTAGAATTAAAATCCTTGTTAAAGCGCTAGGTATTGATCGTTTTAGAGAGCTGGTAGAGCAAGAATGGAAGTTTATTAAGGATGGGCCAAATACGATTGATGAGTCTGAGCTAAAAAGAGTAGCGTCATTCTTTACAGATCCACCGTATAAAGAAAGCTCTAAGCATAACCTTAATGATTATGTTGATAATAAAGCTTTTAAACAATGGCTGGACCGATGTACGCATCCGCATAAAAATAAAGCTTATCGGTCGGTAACCTTGTCATTAAAAGCGAACCATCAAGCACCAGGTGACGCAACTTCTGAACAAATGAGGCTGGTTGCAGATCTTGCAGATCGATATAGCTTTAGCGAAATACGTGTATCTCATGAACAAAATCTCATTCTAGCTGATGTGCAAGAAGATGATTTGTTTGGTCTTTGGGAACAAGCTAAGTCTAAAAACTTAGCCACGCCAAATATTGGACTTCTAACTGATATTATCTGTTGCCCAGGCGGAGATTTTTGTTCGCTAGCCAATGCAAAAAGTATTCCTATAGCCGAATCCATTCAAGAAGTATTTGACGATATGGACTATTTACATGATATCGGTGAGATCGATTTAAATATATCGGGCTGTATGAATGCATGCGGACATCATCATGTAGGGCATATTGGTATTTTAGGAGTCGATAAAGACGGAAGTGAATGGTACCAAGTAACGTTAGGTGGTAACCAGGGAAACTTTGCAAGCATTGGAAAAGTTATTGGGCCTTCTTTTTCTTCTGAAGAAATGCCTACAGTGATCACTAAAATTATTGAGACCTACACCACCGAAAGGCATGCTGACGAAAGCTTTATTGATTGTGTTGTTAGAATTGGGCTTGACCCCTTCAAAGTTAATGTTTATGGGGTTAAGGAGGATAAGTCATGAGTTCTCAGCTAATTTTAGATAATGCGATTGTAAGAGACGTATGGATCACTGTGGAACCACCAACCATAACAACAGAAGTAAGAAAGCAAGCTGGTAAGGTTGTTATGTTTAAACTGACTGGAGAGGACTCCCTTTCTGAGGACCAGATTATGGCAACTGCACTCCCTCAGAATGGAAAAATTTTGCTTCCTGCCAAGGTCTACTTACAACACAAAGACGTATTGAAAGAACGATTAGAAAACAAGGAAATAGGCATTTGGATTGATACGCATGAAGAAATTAGCTCTTTTATAAACGAAATAAATGATATCAATCAGTTTCCTCTGATTGGTGTTCGGGTTGGTAAGTTTGCAGATGGAAGAATTTTTTCTATTGGGACACAGCTACGGATTAAATTTCAATACAAAAATGACCTAAGGGCATTTGGTGATGTTCTAAGAGACCAATTATTCTTTTTAAAAAGAACCGGATTTAATAGCTACCTAATTAGAAAAGACAGAGATCCAAATGATGCACTCTTAGCATTGAAAGATTTTAGTAGCCCCTATCAAGGCGCTGCTGATGAACCATGCCCTGCATGGAAGAAGTTTGATAGAAATCAACGGAAAAGAGATTAAATTAATGAATGATATACAAAAATATAACGAGCAATTAACAAACAAATGTCCAGAAGACATTATGGTATGGGCCTTTGCGAAAGGTACTAACCCAATTCTTACCACTAATTTCAGGCCTTATGAGGTTGCTATCCTCCATTTATGCACAAGCCTGCGCCCTGAGTTAAAAATTGTGTGGTGTGACTCTGGATACAACACCAAGGCAACATATGTATATGCAGAGAAGATTATCTCTCAATTAAATTTAAATATTCAGCTATACACTCCTAAACAAACTACTGCTCATAGAGGGGTATATATGGGAGTCGTTCCTGAAATTGATGATCCAAGACATACCGAATTTACTGAGCAAGTTAAATTAGAACCATTTAGGCGAGCAATGGAAGAAATTAAGCCTGATTTATGGATAACAAATTTGAGAAAGGGACAAACAGCTTTTAGGGATGGGATAGATGTCGTATCGCAGACAGAGAACAGTCTTCTAAAGATCAGTCCTTTTTATCATTGGTCAGACAGTGAGCTTGATTCCTATATGATGGATCATGACTTAGTGAATGAATATGATTATTTTGATCCAACAAAAGTAGATGAAAAGCGTGAGTGCGGACTGCACAACAGAGAGGGTAAATAATGAAAGAGAAAATAAGTCATCTGGACTGGTTAGAATCAGAGGCAATACATATCATGAGGGAAGTGGCGGGCCAATGTGCTAACCCTGTACTGCTTTTTTCTGGAGGAAAAGACTCCTTGTGCTTACTAAGAATTGCTGAAAAAGCATTTAGGCCTGGTCGCTTCCCCTTTCCTCTTATGCATATTGATACCGGACACAATTATCCTGAAGTGATTAATTTTAGAGATAAAAAAGCGAATGAATTGGGAGAGAGGCTCATTGTGGCATCACTCGAAGATTCCATGCAAAAAGGTACTGTCGTGTTAAAACAAAAGGATGAACCTAGAAATAAATACCAATCCATAACATTGCTTGAAGCAATAGAAGAACATGAGTTTGATTGTTGTATTGGCGGCGCAAGGCGCGACGAAGAAAAAGCCAGAGCAAAAGAACGAATTATGAGTTTTAGGGATGAGTTTGGTCAATGGGACCCAAAGAATCAGCGACCAGAATTATGGAACCTTTATAATGCAAAAGTCCATAAAGGAGAAAACATCAGAGCATTTCCAATTTCAAATTGGACAGAAATGGATGTATGGCAATACATTGAAAGAGAAAAGCTAGATCTTCCGAGCATTTACTTCGCTCATAAAAGAGACATAGTAAGAAGAGGCGGTGCAATCGTTCCTATAACAAATGTCACGCCAGCAAAACCTGATGAAAAAGTTGAAAATTTAACGGTGCGATTCAGAACGGTTGGCGATATTACCTGCACTGCACCAGTAGCAAGCGAGGCTGATACGGTAGAAAAAATTATCATGGAAACGGCATCTACAGTCATTACTGAGCGTGGGGAAACTCGCTTAGATGATCAGGTTTCTGAGGCATCCATGGAACAACGAAAAAAAGAAGGTTACTTTTAATGAACGATACAAATAAAAATAATACCGTACTCAGATTTCTAACCTGTGGCAGTGTAGATGATGGAAAAAGTACACTTATTGGAAGGCTACTATTTGATACTAAAACTATACTAACCGATACGCTTAGTCAGATAGAAAGATCATCGAAAAAAAGGGGAATGTCTGCTATTGATTTATCTTTGATTACAGACGGGCTTCAAGCAGAAAGAGAGCAAGGCATCACCATTGATGTTGCTTATCGATACTTTAGCACTGGTACAAGAAAATATATTATAGCTGACGCACCTGGGCATGAACAATACACAAGAAACATGGTTACAGCTGCATCAACTTCTCAGCTTGCCATCATTCTTATTGATGCTAGGAAAGGCATACTAACCCAAACAAAAAGGCATTCATACCTTACTAAATTGGTTGGTATTAAACACATTGTTATTGCGGTCAATAAAATGGACTTAATCGACTACGATGAGAGTAAGTATCAATCCATATGTGATGATTACAAAATATTTGCTTCTGCAATTGGCTTAGATCAATCCGGCACTAATATTCAATTCATTCCTATGTCCGCCCTAAACGGAGACATGATTGTTGATAGAAGTAACTCCATCAATTGGTACAAAGGCCCTACTCTTCTAGAAGTTCTTGAGAGCCTTGATACGAGAGAAGACATCAAGGAATCAGCTCTTAGACTACCAATTCAATATGTATGCAGGCCAAGAGATTCAGATAATAAGGAATTGCATGACTTCAGAGCGTTTATGGGTCGCATCGAGTCTGGCTTACTTCAGATCAACGATAAAATAAAAGTTCTACCATCAAACCAAGAATCAACAATAAAAGAAATTCGGATTGGCGATAAGATTCTGAAAAAAGGAATCTTTGAGGAATCAGTCACCGTCTCACTTCATGATGAAATAGACGTTTCCAGAGGAGATATGTTGGTTCATGCAAATGACAATCTCACTGCTACAAAAGGGTTTACGGCTAAAGTATGCTGGCTATCTGAAACGAATTTATCACCGAATAGAACCTACCTTGTAATGCATACATCAAGGACATCGAAAGCAAAAATTGCTAGTATCAATAGTAAGGTAAATATTAATACCCTAGAATTAGAAGAAGCGATCGATCTAAAAACAAATGACATTGCTGATGTGACCTTTAAATTAGCTCAACCACTAATTGTAGACAAATATGCTGATAATAGAGGTACAGGTGCCTTTATCATTATTGATGAATCAACATTTCATACCGTTGGTGCTGGAATGATTGAATCGATAGATTAGTGGTAAAAAATAAATTAGAATAACGATAAATATATAAAGGAATGATTTATGACTTACGTAGTAACTGAAAGCTGCATCCAATGTAAGTATACTGATTGCGTAGATGTGTGTCCTGTTGACTGTTTTGTTGAGGGACCGAATTTTTTAGCTATTGATCCAGAAGAATGCATAGACTGCACATTATGTGTTGCCGAATGTCCAGTTGAAGCTATATTCGCTGAAGATGACGTGCCTGAAGATCAGCAAGAATTTATTGAAATTAATGCAAAATTGGCAAAAGTATGGCCCATTATTACCGCTAAAAAAGATGCACTTCCTGATGCTGATGACTTTGCAGGCCAGGCCAACAAAAAGGAGTTACTCATTGAGAATTAATCTGCTTTATTTAGTATTACTCCCAACTATGCTTACCATTTTAACAGGTTGCGGTGGAAGCTATTTTGTAAAAAAAGTTGGTGGGTCTGATAGCGTTAAAGTTGCTGATGACATTAATAGTCTTCAGGAATGTTCTGACAAAGGCACTAATACAGTTAGGATTACTGGGTATGCTGAACGACTTCCAGAATACATTCACAAGGATTTAATACAGCTTAGTAGGAATGCGGCTGTACAGATGGATGCCAATACAATTGTTATGACCGATTTTATGGAGAAAGGAAGGGGGACTCAGTCAGCAACTTTTGCTGCCTTCTTATGTAACTAACTACCGATGATGCCATAGGGTAGTTTTATGGATCGAAGTCATGCCTAGCGTTAAAAGTACAAAAAGTCCCAGAGATAAGCCAAAAGTTGAAAACCATAAAATAGGAACAAAAATTCCAGCAACTACAGATGAAAAAAGCATTTGAGAGAATGCCTGTCCAGAGGCTGCGGTTCCTCTTATTTTTGGAAACTCATCTAGCGCGGCTATGGTGATTACAGGCATAACTGCTGCCATTCCAATATTATATAAAGCAATGAATCCAATATTTATAATAGGATTATTTTGAAAAAATAAGCAAAATAATAAATTGGATATTACAATAAATGCCATCCAGTAATATCCGCCTCGCAACAGCTTAGACGGGCTAATCCTTCCCGCTGATCTCTTTGCTATAAATGATCCAACCATCATTCCTGTTACTGTCGGTATGAATAAATACCCGAACTCTGAAAATGAGAATCCCAAATGATCCATAAGGAAAACTGGGCTAGCCAAGACATATATAAAAAATGCAGAAAAATTGGCAGAAACTGCAATAACCAAGAATAGGAATTCATTATTTCTCAATAATGACTTGTATCTATTGAGGACATGAGAAAAAGAAAATGGCAGTCGGTTAGCGGGTGGCATAGTTTCAGGAAGTATATAAGAGCTCATTACCATCATTAATCCAGCATACAAGGCTAGAAACAAAAATATAGAATGCCAATCAAAACCCAGTAACAAACCTCCAATCATTGGAGCTATTGCTGGCGCCACTCCAAAAATAATTTGTATAGTAGCCATTACCTTTTGAGCTTGTGCTCCCTCATACAGATCGCGTACCATGGCGCGAGCTACAACATTACCTGCTCCACCCCCGATTCCCTGTAATGCTCTAAAAAACCATAAGGATTCAACAGATGTTGATAATGCGCAGCCGATAGAAGCGACAAAAAATAAAGCGAGCCCCCATTGAACGGTTTTTATTCGTCCAATTGAGTCTGATATGGCACCGTGAAATAGCGTCATTAACGTATAAGGGACAAGATAAAAAGTGAGTGATTGCTGAATATATTCAGGGGATGTTAAAAAATCTTCCGCAATAATATGAAATGCAGGAAGGTATGTATCGATAGCAAAGGGTGCAAGGCTCGCAAGCATTGCAAGGGTGATAACCCTGGAATTAAAGAAGAGATGCATTTGCTGAATATTACCTTAGTTAAGGTACAGAATGAAATTCTGACAAGCGATCTTTTTCTTCGCCCTCATTAATCCTTTTTGAATTTTTATCCGTTCTAAATATTATAGGCTTTGCCTGAAGTTCAGGGTTCTGTGCATCAAGTACAGCTTTCTCAATAACATGCCTATTGGGTGATAAAGAACATACAGGATCGGCACTCTCTGCATCACCAGTCAATAAAAATGCCTGGCATCTACATCCCGCCAAGTCATTTTCCTTTTCAGGGCATGAGCGGCATGGTTCCTTCATCCACTCGTCGCCACGGAATTTATTGAATGCAGGGGAATCATACCAAGCACCTTTAATTGAATCATCTTTTACGTTCGGAAACTCTAAATTAGGAATTACTCTGGCAGAATGACAAGGAAGCACATCTCCATTGGCTGTTACGATCATAAACACTTCTCGCCAGCCATTCATGCATTTCTTTGGTCTTTCTGCATAATAATCTGGAACAACAAAAAATATTTTCATTTTATTGCCAACCTTGTCGCGATATTGGTTGGTTACTAATTCTGCATGGTCAATTTGTTCTTTTGTTGGCATTAACTGATTTCTATTAATAAGGGACCAGCCGTAATATTGTGTGTTTGCAAGCTCGACATAATCAGCTCCTAATGCTTCAGCCATCTCAAGTATTTCTTTAATATGGCCAATATTATACCGATGGATTACGACATTCAGCACCATTGGGTAGCCTCTATCCTTAATCATAGCCGCAACTTTTTTCTTTAGCTGAAATGTTTTTGTGTCAGTAATAAAGTTATTAATTTCTTCGGTGATATCATGCATTGAGAGTTGGATATGATCTAAACCCCCCTTCTTAAAGGCATCAATTCTTTTGTCTGTTAAGCCTACCCCGGAAGTTATTAAATTGCTGTAGTAACCTAATTGATGGGCTTCCTCTACAATGATCTCAATATCATCTCTAAGAAGCGGTTCTCCTCCTGAAATACCAAGCTGAGCCGCGCCCAAATCTCTTGCTTGGTTTAATACACTCAACCATGACTTAGTATCAAGCTCATTTTGTGTGTGCTTGTCATAATCTGTAGGGTTATAACAAAAAGCGCAATGTAAAGGGCACCGATATGTAATCTCCGCTAATAGCCATAGTGGTTGAGTAGTAGTAGTGGAGCTAGAAACGCCGTTATTTTGTTCAGCCATAATATTTTTGTTACCCTTTAGTTAATCTTTTGTATCCAAGTTTTTTCTAAACCCAACTCTATCATTCCGATGATATCTTTTTCAAGATTCGGAGCATCTGGAAACTTTTGCGTTAGTAATTTAATAATTGTTGCCACAGGCACAACACCATCTACTAAATTTAATACCTCTCCTGCGCCTCCATTAAGCTTAACCATACCCTCTGGGAATAAAATTACATAGCAATCTTGTGCTTTTTCCCACTGAAATCTATGGTGATCTGCAATCTTATATATGTCTTCGTGTTCTATTGTCATTAATTTATTGGTTGCCTTAAATAATCGCGGTCTTCAACTTTAATATTTGATGATGCTAGCATAATAGAATCAGCAATAACCCACAAAACATTCAATTTGAATTGAAGTATTTCTAAGGCCTGTTCTTGGGTTTCTCGCGTTTTACTAAAATAGTCTAATGTAACACCCAGACCATGCTCAACATCACGTCTAGCCTCGGTTAAACGTTTTTTAAAGTAACTAAGGCCATCCTCATTAATCCATGGGTACATGGATGGCCATGAGCTGATTCTTTGTTGATGAATATGAGGAGCAAACAGTTCAGTTAGAGACGAACAAACAGACTCCTGCCAAGTTTTTTGTTTAGCAAAATTAATGTACGCATCTACCGCAAATTTAACTCCAGGGCTAACATGCTTTAATGAGGTAACATCCTCTCGGGACAAACCCACAGCTCTCCCTAAATTAATCCATGCTTCAATACCACCTTCAGCGTCACCTTCACCATCATGATCCAATATTCTTACAATCCATTCCTTTCGTATTTCTTTGACTGGGCAATTTGACAAAATTGCGGCATCTTTTAAAGGAATACTTATTTGATAGTAAAATCGGTTAAGTACCCAGCTTTGAAGCTGCTCTTTAGAAAGCTTTCCTTCATACATCATAACGTGAAAAGGGTGGTAAATATGGTACCCCTTCCCTTTTTGTCTTAGCCGTTCTTCAAACTCTTCTCTTGTCCAAGGTTTTGTCATTTCATTTCCTTAAAGAATTATGTCCATGCCATCATAGGACACCTCAATATTATGTGAATTCAGAATTTTTCTTTCTTCTGAGTCTTCTCGCAATATTGGGTTGGTATTATTGATATGAATTAAAATTTTTCGTGGTTTTTTTAGAGCGCTTAATGTCTCCATAATCCCACCTTTACTTGACTGATCTAGATGCCCCATTTCGCTGGCTAATTTATCATTAATTCCATGTCGTGACATTTCATCGTTGGTCCAAACGGTACCATCTATTAATACGACATCAGCATTAGCCATATATTCTAAAACATGCTCTTCAATAACGCCTAGTCCTGGTGCGTAAAATAAATTCTTTCCTGCTTTAGTATCCTCTATCTTATACCCAACATTGTCTCCAGGAACAGTATTGTGCCTATGTGGTGAGTATGGAGGGGCTTCACTTTTAAGTGGTACAGCGGTAAATATTAGGTTATCCGCTTTAGGAATAGTATAAGGCACTTGTTCGGTAGAAACCTCATGCCAATGCACTCCCCTAAAGTGCTCAAGAATATTAAAAATTGGATAGCCTGTAGTCATATCCTCATAAACAGCTTTTGTGCAGTAAATATCCCAGGGTTTATCGTGTTCTCTTAAGATCAACAAACCTGTTGCATGATCAATCTGTCCATCAGTGATAACAATCGACGTAATACCGGTGTCTCTAATCTTTCTGGCGGGCTGGAGCGGAGGAAATGATTCGATTTGAGCTCTTATGTCTGGAGAGGCATTAAATAAGATCCAGTCCTCACCATTCGAACTAACAGTGATGGATGATTGTGTTCTTGCTTTGAGGTTAGGGTTTTGTGCTCTTAACCCTGCACAATTCTGACAGTTACAGTTCCACTGGGGGAATCCTCCACCAGCACCGGAACCTAATACTCTTATTTGCATACCATTCCAATCATAAATAATATTAATGCTGAATATTGAATTAGATTGAGTAAACCTGACAGGGGAAAATATCTAAAGCAAACTCATGAAATCCATGAGTTAGATCGAAATAGTTCTACCAAGAATTTTAGCTATAGCCGTTAGTTCGGTCATCAATGACTTTAATTCTTCCGGATTAATTGCCTGGTCTGCATCGCACCATGCGTCACATGGGTTTGGGTGCATCTCAACTAGTAATCCATCGGCACCCGCCGCAATTCCAGCTCTAGATAAAGCGGCTACCATCCAGGCTTTACCGCCAGAGTGCGAAGGGTCAATAATCACTGGTAAATGAGTCTCTTTTTTTAGTACCGGGATAGCTGTGACATCAAGAACATTCCGGTAGTAGGTTTCAAATGTCCGAATACCTCTTTCACAAAATATAATATTATGATTACCGCCAGCAGCGATATACTCAGCCGCCATTAACCATTCAGAAATTGTCGCCGACATTCCTCTCTTTAATATTACTGGGACCTTTAACTTTCCAACTTCCCTAAGCAACTCAAAATTTTGCATACTTCTAGTACCAATTTGAATTACATCCACTTTTTGCTCTAAAAATTTATCTAAATGACGAACATCGAGCAACTCAGTTACTATTGGAAGTCCTTCTTTGTCCGCAGCTTTTCTGAACATATCAAGGCCGTCAAAGCCTGTACCTTGAAAGCTGTAAGGACTTGTTCTTGGTTTAAATGCACCGCCCCGCATAAGTTTTACGCCAGCATTTTTAACCGCTTTAGCTGATTTTTCCATTTGATCTGGAGTTTCAACAGAGCATGGGCCAGAGATGATTTGAATGTGGTTGCCACCAATAGGGTGTCCAGAAATATCGATGACAGTATCGTCTTCGCGCCATTCCCTTGAAACAATTTTATATGGCTTAACAATGTGCATTGCTTGCTCGACACCAGGTAAGGATTCTAGAAGCTCTTGATCTAAAAGCCTTTCATCCCCAATAGCACCAATAACGGTTTTCTCCGTTCCCTTAGATACGCTACCTTCTAAACCCTTGTCTTTAATTTTTTTAAGGACACCTTCTATCTGATCTTCGGTGGCCGCATTACTCATCACAATAATCATAGCAATCCTATAACTTACAGTTTGATAAAAATTTTATAAATTGGTCATTTTCTTCTTTTAAGCCAATACTTACACGCAAAAATTCGGGTAATTTATAATTAGCTATAGGTCTGAGAATGATTCCATTTTTTAATAAATGCTGATAATACAGCATTGCATGAGTCTCGTCTTGTAATTTAAAGCTAACGAAATTTCCAAAAGATGGAATGTATTCAAATCCCATACGATTAAATGCTGAGGTAATCTGTTTCATACCCTCATCATTTATTTTTCTACTAAGCAAAATAAAGTCATCGTCCTGAAGTGAGGCAATAGCTGCCTGCTGCGCAAGAAAATTAACATTAAATGGTTGGCGAATCCTATTCATAACCTCAATCAAAAAATGAGATCCTGCACCAAAGCCGACTCTCAAACCTGCTAGGCCATAAGCTTTTGAAAAACTTCGTGAAATAATGAGATTTTTATGTGCTTCAAGCCAGCTAAAAGCAACAGACTTATTATCTTCGCTTAAGTACTCATCATAGGCCTCATCAAGAACCACAACAATATTAGGAGGAACAGCATCTAAAAATTCTTTTAGTGCTTTTTTGGCTATTAATGTGCCGGTAGGATTATTGGGGTTAGCGATAAATATTACCTTGGTCTTTTTAGTAATCGCCTTTTGGAATCCGTCCAGATCATGTTTGTAATTCTTGGCTGGTATTTCAAGCCCTATCGCCCCTACAGACTTTACTACTAGAGGGTAAACAGCAAATGCATGCTCAGAATATATAGCTTCGTCATCTAATGATAAAAATGTTCTAGCAACCAACTCAAGGATATCATTTGATCCGTTCCCAAGAATTATCTGGGCCGGATCGAGATTATGTTTTTGGCTTATGACGTCCTTTAAATAAAATCCATTACCGTCAGGATATCTCTTAACCTCACCTAAAGATTCTTCAATTGCTTTCTTTGCTAATGGACTCATACCAAGGGGATTTTCGTTGGAGGCTAGTTTAACAATATTATTTTCAGAAAGATTTAATTTCCTAGCCACCTCTTTTATTGGAAGACCGCCCTGATAAGGGTCAATATTTTGTATGTAACTTGGAACTTTAATAGGGTTCATGGAGCTAGCTAGCAGGATAAGAACCTAAGATTTTCATAAAGGATGCATTTTTTTCTACTTGCTGAAGTGAGATACTCACATTCTTATCAGACTGGTGCCCTTCAACATCAATAAAAAAAACATACTCCCACATACCAATTTTTGTGCAAGCGTACTGTCTCTTATACACAT